>Ga0105347_1000291_pt1 | contig 24931 bp, 19 predicted proteins | sample EasRivMeERMLT890_FD_89677 | JGI IMG/M metagenome (GOLD analysis project Ga0105347, IMG submission 89677) | Soil microbial communities from meander-bound floodplain in the East River, Colorado, USA - East River MetaG ERMLT890 | ecosystem: Environmental > Terrestrial > Soil > Floodplain | place... | reverse complement strand
GATCGGTCCCTTCGTTACAGGATCAAGGAGGGCGCTCCAGACCCGGCGTTTCTGGAAGAGGACAAAAGAGCGCTTGCTACGTTTGCGACGGAGACGATGGATTCCTGGTACGAAAGGAAGATCAGTCCGGTCTATCATCTGCTGCCCGCTCTCAAAGAGCCGGATTTCAAAGTGTTGCGAGTCGAAGGAGCAAAGGAGTTCTGGTCCTGGGTGGTGCGCATAGAAATCGCGAGAAAAGAAAATCGTTCCGGCGATATTCTCGTTCTTGCAGAAGAGGCCCCTAACATAGGTTTTCGCATCGAGACACACCGCAGCGCGGGCAGCGCCCTGCGTTCTCTGGGACAATATACTTTGGCCCTCGGTCAGTATGAGAAGGCGTTGACCTTGGCTCCCGAGGATCTCGACAGCCGGCGCCAGAAGGGACTCTTGTTGGGCCGGTTGAAGAAAAGCAACGCGGCTAAGGAATGGCTTGAGAATTTGGTGGAGGACGTTTCTGACGATGCCGAAAGTTGGGCGCTACTCGGCCGCGTGGAAAAAGATATTTGGGTGGATGGTTGGCGCGGGGAAGGAAAGACAGTGGAGCAGATGCGGCAGGACGCTGCCGCCGATGACGCTTTGCTGCAGGAGGCGATTGACGCTTATGCCAAGGGATTTCACAAAGATCCCTCCCATTACTACTCAGGTATCAACGCCATTGGACTGATGCATCTGCTGGCTCACCTGACCGGAAACGCAGACCATTTGCCCATACGAAGAGAAATGGAGGGCGCGGTACGGTGCGCGGTGCGGGCGGCATTGGAGAGAAATTCCAAGGACTATTGGGCGCGCGCCACACTTGCGGAATTGGAGGGGTTGTCGAATACGAAAGAAATTGTTGAAGCCGCTTTGAAAAGTGCCGTGGCCGTCGCCGACAAGGACTGGTTCAAGTTGAATTCTTCGCGCGAGCAACTGTTATTATACAAAGATCTTGGCTTTCGGCCCGTTGAGGTTCAAGCCAGTATGGAAATTGTCGACCGGGCATTGGCGCGAGCGATACGCCCTGAGTCTCGATGGGCGCCGCGGCAGGTATTTCTTTTTAGCGGTCATATGATCGATGCACCGGACCGCAAAGAGCCGCGCTTCCCCGCGGACAAGGAAAAGATTGCCGCGACCGCTATCGCAGCCAAGTTAGATGAGTGGAAAGCGGGTCCAGAAGATTTGGCCTTCTGCGGCGGTGCCTGCGGCGGCGATATGCTGTTCGCCGAAGCCTGCCTCCAACGCGGTGTTCGTCTCGATGTGCGGATTCCGTTCGACGAACCTACGTTCCTGCAAAAGTCGGTGGCCTTTGCGGGCGAAGGCTGGGTGGAGCGTTACTACCAAATGAAGTCGAATGAAAAGACCCAGGTCTACGTGATGCCGGATGAGCTGGGACCGACAGCGAAAAATGTCAATCCCTACGGGCGCAACAACCTTTGGCAACTCTACACCGCGCTTTCCTGGGGGCCGGACAAAGTGCGATTTCTGTGCCTGTGGAACCGCAAGGGGGGCGACGGTGCGGGCGGCACGGAGCACATGTATGAAACCGTGAAGAAGTATTCCGGAAGGGTATACGTTCTGGACACGAATCTTCTCTGGTAATGAGGGAGGAGCCGGTTATGGGCCTAACGGAAAAGCTCGAACCTGGAAGCCGGAAAAGAATTTTGGCGCTGGACGGCGGTGGGATTCGGGGGATTCTGACTGTCGAAATCCTGGCCAAGATCGAGCAACTGTTGCGGCAAAAATCCAACCGAGGAGAAGACTTTGTGCTGGCCGATTATTTTGACTTTTTCGCCGGCACCAGCACCGGCGCGATCGTCGCCGCCTGTCTCGCCTGGGGAATGAGTGTAAACCGAATTCGGAACTTTTACCTGCAGAACGGCAAGGAAATGTTCGACAAGGCTTCGTTGCTGAATCGCTACTATCGGCACAAGTTTGAGAGCGAAAGGCTATCCGCGCGGCTGCGCGACGAATTTGGCGCGGAGACAACCCTGGGAAGCGAGAAGCTCAGAACCGTGCTTATGATGGTCTTGCGTAACGCTTCCACGGACTCGCCCTGGCCGGTGTCTAATAATCCGCGGGCAAAATACAACGATTGCACGCGGCCGGATTGCAATCTAAATCTTCCGTTGTGGCAGTTGATTCGTGCCAGCACCGCCGCCCCCACCTATTTTCCCCCGGAAGTGGTCAAGATCGGGACCAGGGAATTTATTTTTGTCGATGGCGGCATTACCATGTACAACAACCCCTCCTTTCAAGCCTTTCTCATGGCGACGGTGGAGCCCTTCAATCTCAATTGGTCGGTGGGTCAGGAGAAGATGCTGATCGTATCGGTTGGCACCGGCACGAGCCCGGACGCCAATGCTGATTTGCGGCCGGACGAGATGAACGTGCTCTATAACGCCAGCTCGCTGCCGTCTGCCTTGATGTTTGCCGCGCTCAATGAGCAGGATTTTCTTTGCCGCGTGTTTGGATCATGCTTGGCGGGAGATCCGCTGGATCGAGAAATGGGTGACATGATCGGCAAGCGCGGACCGGTAGAGCCCAAACTTTTCACCTATGTGCGCTACAACGCCGAGCTCACCTATCCCGGCCTGTTAGACTTGGGCTGCGCCGATATCGAAGCCAAAAAGGTACAGCAGCTCGATTCAGTGGAGTACGTGGGCGATTTGCAAAAAGTCGGCAGAGCAGTGGCGGATCGCAAGGTCAAAGCCGAGCACTTTGTGGGCTTCTGATTGTCGCCGCCCGGTCGCTACCCCGGAACCCTGCGCCTAAGTCTATGCGTCATGCTTGACGCTATTGATCGCACTCTATATTCTCGCCGATAGAATTAACAGAATAATATGGACCAAGAAATCGTCAGTCGCTTGACGCAGCGGACCAGGGATCTCGGCCTCGACGCCATCATCGCCGTTTCGCCGGAGAATGTAACCTATGTATCGGGCTTCGTTGTGCCGTCGCAGTCCTTGATGCGCTGGCGCCATGCTGTCTGCATCGTCACCGCGGACGGGCGGATCTCCATGGTCGCCATCGATATGGAGGCGAATACGGTCAGGGCCCACGCCGGCATCGACGATCTCCGCGTCTATCGCGAGTTCACCGAAGATCCCATGGACAAACTTGCGGAAGCCTTGAAGGATCTCAAGCTTGATGGCGCACGGATCGGCATCGAGGTGGAATTTCTTCCGGCTAAAGACTTTGCCACCTTGCAGAAAAATCTTCCGGTCGTTCAATGGATCGCCGGCGACGCTATCTTTAACAAGGCGCGGCAGATAAAAACCGCCAAGGAGCTGGGGTTACTGCGTTCTTTGAGTAAGCTCACCGACAAAGCTATCGGCGACACCTTGCGTCAGGCCAAAGTCGGGATGAGTGAGATGGCTCTCGCCGGTCTGCTGCTGAGCGCGCTGTTTGCCGGCGGAGCGGAAAATTACAAGCTCATGATTATCGCGTCCGGCGAACGGAGCCAGTTTCCCAACGTTGGACCGACGGATCGGAAATTAAAGAGTGGCGATCTGATCCGCATGGAGATCTTCGGTCAGAAGCACGGATACTTGGCTGGAATATGCCGGACCGCCGTGGTCGGCCAGCCCACCGACGAGCAAGAGAAGATTTGGGCGAACCTGATCGAATGCAAATATCTCGTGATGGACTTGATCAAACCCGGGGCTCGTTGCAAAGAGATTTACCGGACGTTCCTCAAAAAATTCAGCGAGCTTGGGCTCGAGCCCATCAGTTTTGTTGCCCATGGCATCGGCTTGCATCTCCACGAAGAGCCGTACATGGGGCGATACGGGGACGAGATCGTGGAGGCCGGGATGGTGGGAGCGTTTGAACCGCTGGTTTACATTCCCGGAAGGTTCGGTCTGCAGAACAAAGACATGTTTTGCGTCACGGAAGCCGGCTGCGAATTGCTGTCTGACTACACGCCCACGGACACGTTGTTAAGAGTTGGCTGAAACACCATGAACATCAATGCCATCGAAACCATACCGATCCGCCTGCCGACCCGGAGAGTGCACCAGTGGGCGAATCTTACCACCTCCATCGGCGTTTACGTCATTATCAAACTACATACCGACGAGGGTTTGGTGGGTCTTGGCGAAGCACCGGTTTTGAAGGACTGGGGCGGAGATCACGGCAAATACTTTGGCGAAACGCCCCAGACTACGATGCATGTTATCAAGGACCTACTTGCTCCGGTCCTGGCGGGGCAGGACCCCGGTCGTTTCGAGCTAATCCACATGCTCATGGATAAGGCGGTGAAAGGCTATCCCTACGCCAAGGCGGCCATCGACATGGCGCTCTACGATGTCACCGGCAAGGCGATGAAGGTGCCTGCCTATCAGTTGATGGGTGGTTGCTTCCGCGAGCGGATAAGTATTGCCCACAGCCTTGGACTGATGGAAATTGACAAAGCGGTTGAAGAAGCGTTGCAGGCGAAGTCCGAAGGGGTGAAGACGATAAAACTCAAGGGCGGTGTCGATGCCAAACGGGACGTGGAATTGGTTCGGCGGATGCGCGACGCCCTTGGCCCCGATGTCAAGATCTGCGTCGATGCCAATCAAGGCTATCCGACGCCCAAGACCGCCGTGCAAATAACCAAGGCAATGGCAGACTATGATCTCCTGTACATGGAGCAACCGGTGGAGGGTATCGACCAAATGGCGGAGGTGGCTCGCCGTGTCGATACGCCGATCATGGCTGACGAGAGTGCCTGGACCCCGCAGGATGTTATGGAGATTGTGCAGAAAAAGGCCGCGGATATGATCTCCATCTATACCACCAAACCCGGCGGGGTTTTTAAGGCCAAGAAAGTCGCCGCCGTAGCTGAAGCGGCGGGGCTCAAGTGCAATGTGAACGGCTCTGTGGAAACCGGAGTCGGTAACGCGGCAAACATTCACCTTGCGGCGTCAACCGGAGTGGTGACCTTGGCTTGCGTCGTGCCGGTTTCTACGCCAAAGGGCGCGGGTAAGAAAGGCATCGCCGGGATTTATTATCAAGACGACATCATAAAGGAAGCCTTTGAATTTAGCGACGGCGATATTGTGGTTTCGAGTAAGCCCGGCCTCGGCATCGAGTTGGACGAGGATAAGCTGAAACACTATCGCCTCAAGTCGTAGATCTCGATTCCTATGTCCATCCGAAAGATCGCAGTGCTCGGCGCCGGCAATGGTGGTTGCGCGGCGGCGGCGGATCTCACTCTCCGCGGCTGTGAAGTCAGGCTCTATTCCCGCTCGGAGAGCACCCTCTTGCCTATCGCCAAACGCGGTGGCATCGAGCTCGTGGAGGATGGCGCGGAAAAGTTCGCGGCGCCGTTCTTTGCCAGCCCCCATCTGCCGCCGGTGGTCAACGGGGCGCATCTGATCATCATCGCAGCGCCGTCGGTGGCCCACGAATATCTGGCAAAAAATCTAGCGCGCCACCTCATTGACGGGCAACGGATTCTGCTAAATCCGGGGCATACCGGCGGTTCGCTTCATTTCGCCAATAGGCTGCGTAGCTTGGGCTGCACGGCCAGGATCAAGCTCTGCGAAACCGTTACCTTGACCTATATCTGCCGCATGCCCCAACCCGCCCGGGTGGAAATTTATCGCCGCACGACGAATTTGCGCTGCGCCGCGTTTCCGGGGAAGGAAGGGGCGGAACTAGTCAAGGAGATCGGGGAGATTTATCCCAATGTCATCCTGGCCGAGAACGTCCTGGAAACCGGGTTTTCGAACATCAACGCGATCATGCATCCGGCGGGTATGCTGGGCAATGCCGGTTGGATCGAAAGAACCGGCGGCGATTTTTACTATTACCGGGACGGGATCACGCCGGGGATTGCCGCCTGGATTGAAGCGATCGACAAAGAGAGGCTGGAGATCGTGCAGCGCTTGGGCCTGAAACCGCTTCGATTTGTCGACATTTTTCATCAGGCCGGTCTCACGTCGGAGGAGGCGCGGGCGAGCGGATCGATTTACCGAGCGATTCATGAGAGCGAACCGAACCGCACGATCAAATCACCGCCCAGGCTCGATCACCGTTATCTCAACGAAGATGTCGGCTACGGTTTGGTACCGATGGCTGAGATCGGCGGAATGATGGGTGTGGCAACACCGGTCATCGACGCGCTGATCACACTCGCTTCAGTGGTCAATGGTGAGGATTACCGGCGCTCCGGCTTGACCTTGGAAAAAATGGGGCTTGCGAGTGTGGCTGCGGAAGAGTTGCCGACTGTCCTTCAAGACGGCTTCGGCGATCCGTAGGCGCGGCGCAAGGCGATCGTTATCGTGTCCGTGTAACGTGACACGTGATCGGAACGAACACGAGGCACCAACACGAAGAAGGGATGAAAAACCAAGGCAATCGGCTTTTTTGCAGAGCGTGAGGAGATCAAGGTATGCGCGTTGGGCTATGCTTTGACGGATTCTATTCGATCCACGAGATGATCGAGCTGGCGCAGTTGGCCGACGAGATCGGCATGGAATCGATCTGGATGTCGGACCATCTTTGTTTTCGTGACTCCCTTACAACTTCCATGGCGCTGCTCGCGTCGACCAAGGGAATCAAAGTCGCGCCGGCACCCATGAGTCCCTATTCGCGCGCCCCAATTATCTCCGCCATGTCGATTGCAACGATGGAGGAGTTTGCTCCCGGACGTGTTGTCGCCAGCCCGGGCACGGGCAACGCGGCGGCGTTGAAGGAGGCCGGCATCGAGTCGCCCCGGCCCCTCAAAACCATGCGCGAGTACGTCGAGATTCTGCGGCGGTTCCTGAGCGGAGAAACCCTTAACTTCAAGGGAGAGGTGTTCCAGGTCAACGGCGCGAAGATGGGTTTTGTGCCGTCGGCACCGATCAAAATGTATTTAACCGCCGTGCGGCCGAGAATGCTGCAACTCGGTGGCGAGATCGGCGACGGTGTCCTGCTGTCGGCGGGCTGCGCGCCGGGTTATATCGGGCAATGTGTCGCCGAGATCGAGAAAGGCGTAGACAAGGCCGGAGGTTCGTTGGCCGACAGGGATGTGGCCGGATTCGTAACGGCATCCGTGGCGGATGATCCCCGTGAAGCGATGGAAGCCAATAAACTATTTCTTGCCTATATCTTTCGCAACGCGCACCACGCCGACAATATCCGGCTGGGCGGAGGCAAAGTCGATCAGGAGGGTCTGGCTGCAGCCGTGGCTAAGCGCGATTGGGAGGCCGCCAAGAAATTTATCAGCGACGATGTCGTCCATGCCCATTCCGTCGCGGGAACTGCTGCCGAGTGCCGCAGGCAGTTGGAATCCTTCATTGAGGGCGGGCTCAACCTGCCGATTGTTCTACCCATGGGCAGCCAAGAGGCACGCAAGAAAGCGATCCGCATGGTAGGAGAGTTAAAAGGCTGATTATGAGTGTGCCAAGAGCCGCCTTCGAGACCTCAGAGCTTGTCCTGAGCGGAGTCGAAGCGGGCGGCGGAACATTCGCGGCGCACTTCAATTATGGTTTCATGGGGAGTACGAAGTCAAAAAGAAAGGCTTGGATTATGATTCGAAATAGCCCACAAGCGGTTCTGAAACTGGCGCTGATCGTATGGGCAGTTGCAGTGATCGGCGCTACCACACGGGTTGTCTGGGCGCAGGCGGTGAATCTCGAAGCGGCGAAGAAGGAAGGGCGGGTTGTGATCTATGGCACCGTGGTGCCGCAGGTCATGACCTTGATCGAAAAAGGATTCGCGGATAAATACGGCATCAAGACCGAATATTGGCGCGCGGACGCCACCAAGGTGATCGACCGCGTGTTGACGGAGTGGCGTGCCGGTAAGCCGGGTTTCGATGTTGTCATTGGCGCTCGGGGCCCCCTCGCGCTCGGCAAGCCGGACGGTGTATACGCGAAGTTTTCACCGGTTGCGGCGGCGAATTTTCCGGCAAAGTTCAAGGATCAGGATGGACAGCTGATTGCCTGGCGCGTCACACCCGTCGGGGTTCTCTATAACACCGAGCTGGTGAAGGCCGCCGACGTGCCCAAGACCCTGGATGATCTGCTCGATAGCAAATGGCAGGGTAAGATCAGCATGCCGGACCCGTCGCGCCACGCGAGCACGGCTCAATATCTCTGGAATCTGGAGCAGGTGAAAGGAAAGACGTGGATGGAGTTCGTGAAGGCTCTGGCAAGACAAAAACCACTGCTCTTGGAGTCGTACTCGACGGTGCCGAGCACTATTGTACGGGGCGAGAGCTCACTGGGAATCTCCTATATACAGTATACCGCTCAAACGAAGGGGCCGATTAGCTTCTCACCGACAACTCATTTCTTCGCCGATCCTAGCGATATTGCGCTTAGCGCCAAAGCGGCAAACCCGAACGCTGCGAAAGCATTGATCGACTATCTTTGTTCGCCTGAGGGACAACAGAAAGTGGCTGATACCGGCGAATTCGTGCTTGCCCCAGGCATATACCCGCAAATCAAAGGGGCGGACAGGATCATGGCCAATGTACTGTTGATGAACGAGGCCAACGCGGAACAGCTCGCCAGACTCCAGGGCGAGTTTCGCCAATTGTTTCTGGCAAAATAACGGGCCCGATACGAGCGTTTGGACACCTTGACTTAGATCAGTCGGATCGATAGTTTTGCTGGCTATAAACAAAGGAGGCTAGTGTGAAACGAATATCCACGATGTTGTTTCTGTTTATGATCGCCATCTTTGGTGGGCTCTTCGTCGGCTACGCCTTTGCCCAGCAGGTGAATGTCGAGGCCGCCAAGCAGGAAGGGCGAGTGATTGTGTACGGCGCTCAGGTCCCGCAGGCCATGAAAGGAATCCATGCGGGGTTTGAAAAAAAGTATGGCCTCAAGGTGGACTACTGGAGGGGTTCGTCGACACAGGTTTCCGAGCGGGCTTTGACGGAATGGCGCGCCGGCAAGCCCGGATTCGACGTTATCGAGGGTAATCGCGGTGTTCAGCTGATTATGCGGGACGATGGGTTGTTCCAGAAGTATATCCCGCCTTCATCGGAAAAATTTCCGGCCCAATTCAAGGAAAAAGATGGTTTGATCACGCCGTGGCGGGTGCTGCCGATCAGCATTCTTTACAATACGGATATGGTCAAGCCAGGTGATCTGCCGAAAACGCTCGACGATCTTTTAAATCCCAAATGGACGGGTAAGATCACTATGCCCGATCCCACCCGCCATACCACCACCGCCCAGTTTCTCTGGAATCTGAGCAAGTTCAAAGGCGACAAGTGGCTGGACTTCGTCAGAGCCCTGGCCAAACAAAAACCTCTCCTGGTCGAATCCTTGGCTCCGGTTACGACCACGATTATCAAGGGCGAGGCGCCGGTGGGGATTACCTACATCAAGTACGTAAAACAGTACAAAGGCCCGGTTGACTACGTGCCGATGGACAAATACTTGACCGATCCGAACTATATGAGTCTTGGAGCCAAGGCTTCTCATCCGAACGCAGCCAAGCTCTATCTTGAATACATATGCTCGGCGGAGGGCCAAAAACTGGTGGCCGAAGAAGGGGAGTTCGTGATGTATCCGGGAATTTTTCCGACGATCAAAGACGCGGAAAAAGTGGCGCCGAATATGATTTTCATGGATAACCCGTCGGAGGAAGAGTTTAAGAAGTTGATGAGCAGTACTTTTCGGGAGATCTTCTTCGCCCGGTAATTCCTGGAACCGTCGTTGACGAAGCCAAAAAGAGGGCTGGCCTGCTTGAAGGGCGATGCATGGCCGGCCCTCTTCGTTTTTTAACCCTTATCGATCAAGGAATCACACGGCCGTGCTAAACCGCGTTTTGGGGGCGTTTCGCCGAGAGCCGCAATTGGCCGTCGTGACTTTTGTGGGCGTCGTGATAGCTTATCTCGCCTTATCGCCCACAGTCATGCTCTTTTACGGCAGCTTTCGCAGCACTCCGCTGGGTGTTGCCGGCGAGCTCACGTTAGCCAATTACATCCTTGCCTATACGGATCCCCTGACCTATCAACTATTAGCTAATTCGTTCATCTTTGCCGCGGGGTCGGCTGCTCTGGCGACCGTCCTGGCGGCTGTGCTGGCTTGGATCTCGATTCGCACCAATGCTCCTTTTCGTAAGCTCTTTGAACTGACGGCGATCATCCCGAACATTTTTCCGCCGGTCATGCTCGCGGTCTCCTGGACGGTGCTGCTTAGCCCGCGCACGGGGCTGATCAATCGACTATTAATGGACCTGTTCGCTTTGGAATCGGCGCCGCTCAATGTTTATTCTATGTCGGGGATGATCTTTGTCGAAGCGCTGATCACGACCCCACTGGCGTTCTTGATCATCTCTGCGTCGCTTTACTCGATGGACCCTTCCCTGGAAGAGTCGGCGCGGGTGGCCGGATCGACTAATTTGCAAGTCGCGTGGCGGATTACGTTTCCGATTATTCGTCCGGCGTTGCTGGCCTCTGCGATGCTCAATTTCGTCAGGGCCATTGAAAGTTTCGAGACCCCCGCGATTATCGCATTGCCCGCCCGAATCGAGGTTTTTACCACCAAGATCTACCGCGAGGCGATCGGCGCTTTTCCGCCCAATCAGAATTTGGCCGCGACCTACGGTGTATCGTTGTTGTTGATTACCATGCTGTTCGTCTTTTTCTACCGCTATCTCACGGCCCGGTCGGAGCGCTACGTGACGGTGAGCGGGCGGGGGTATCGCCCAGCGATCATCGACCTGGGGAAGTGGCGCTATGCGGCATCGGCCGTGGCGGGACTTATCTTGTTGCTTATCGTCGCCCTGCCGTTTCTCGTGATGATCTACGTTTCGGTGATTAGTTACGTCCATGTTCCGAGCGCCAAGACCTGGGACTTGCTCACCCTGGATAACTATCGAACGAATCTAACCGATACCCGCACCTATCGCGCGCTACAGAACAGTTTGTTGCTGGCGATCTCGGGGGCGACCCTGTGTATGCTCCTGTCGGCGCTGACGGCGTGGGTCACGACCAAAACCAAGACCACCGGAAGAGGCGTGATCGAGGCGCTCACCTTTATTCCCTGGGCATTTCCCGGTACGGCCCTCGCCATCGGTCTGCTTTGGACCTATGTTTATGTGCCGCTGCCGATCTATGGCTCGCTGTGGATATTGCTCATCGGATATATCACTCGATTTATGCCGTACGGTCTGCGTGCTATGACAAGTACCATCGTGCAAATTCATGACGAGCTCCAAGATGCGTCGCTGGCTTCCGGCGCGGGTTACTTGGCGACGTTTCGCCGGGTATTGCTGCCTTTGCTGCGACCTGGATTTATCGCGGGTTGGATTATTTTGGCGACTATCTTTTTGCGTGAATTCAGCATGTCGATATTCTTGTATTCTCCCGGAGCGGAACCGATTGGGCCGCTGTTATATCACTTCTACATCGATGGCAATTTGGGTCCCATGTGTTCCCTTGCGCTGATCGTCAGTGTCGTGTGTATCACGTTGATCGTGATGGCCCGGCGCATCGGCAAGGTGGGGGGGCAGTTGGAGGGGCATTAGCAAGGCGACGCGCGATGAGAGAGTAAAGAAAGCCAACAAGGAATCGTCCTATGGAAGCACAAACGGCCAAGCGAATCATCGAGAAGAATCTGGATTACCGCGAGGTCAAGCGGCTTTTGGTCAAGCTGGTTCAACATGCCAGCCCGCAGACGGAGCGGTTGGAAGCCGAGCCCCAGGTGCTTGCCCTGATCCGTAACGTCATCAAACCGGAGCTCGAGCAGGCCGGACTCCATCCCTCGGTGGACGACTTGGGTAATTTGATCCTCCGTCTTAACGGTCGAGGCGGCGGCGAGCGTCTGATCCTCGTCGGCTATGCGATGAATGCGGCGCCGAGCACGATGCAGAACCCCTATTCAGGTGAAATCGTCGACGGCGCGCCCTACAAACTGGACGGCGAATGTGTCTGGGGCCGGGGTGCCTGCGAGCAAAAGGGGAGTCTCGCGGCGATGATTACCGCCATGCGCTTCTTCGGCGCCAACAAGGTTGAGCTGCCGGCTGATCTTTATTTCGTGGTCAGCACGGCGGGGGAAACTGGACGGCACGATTCGCTGGCCCATGTGCTCGATCGCGGCAAGGTGGACGCCGAATGGTGCATTATCGACGGTCCGCCGGAAATCCAACTGGGTAACAAAGGACGGATCGACGTGCTGGTGATCGTTCGTGGCAAGCAAGCGCATAGCAGCCGGCCTTGGGAAGGAATCAACGCCATTGAGGGAGCGATGAATGTCCTCGAGAAGCTGAAGCCCTTGATGCCCTACCCGGAAGAAAAGGCTCATCCCGAGCTAGGCAAAGTCAGTTTGACTCCCAACGCCATCGAAAGCTTTCCCAAGGCGACCCACACGATTCAAAGCGAGTGCCGGATCATGTTCGATCGGCGGCTGCTCCCAGGAGACGATCCGAGAAAAGCCATCCAGCAGATGCGCGATGCCATCGGACAACTGGAGCCCTTCGAAGTTGAGATTCAACCGCGGGATTTTATGTATCCCAGCGAAGTCGGCAAAGACGCCGAAGTCGTGCGCTCGTTGGAGCAGGGCGTTCGCACCATGCTGGGACAGATCCCGGCGTATAGCTTTTCGACCGCGGCCAATGACACCGGCCTGTTCAACTTTCGCGGGATTCAAGCGATCAACTACGGGGCACGGGATATTCGCTTCCAGCACACCGATCACGATCTGGTCTCTGTGAACAAGGTTTTCGAGGCCGCCAAGGTCTTTACTTTTCTCGCGCTCCATCGTTAGGAACGACTCGCGCAGTTGGCTCTCTGTAACACGGATCCTTATTTGAGCCGGGTTCTTATTTCCTGAGTGGTCAGGGGTTCTCGAAACATCTCGTTGCGCATGTAGACCCGCTGGCGGCTGATTTCGCGAATCGCTTTCTTCATCCGACGTAAGTCTTGTCCGTTCCTGACGGCCTGTGCAGCTTCTCTAGCTGCTTCTTTGTAGTGACTCTTCTCGTCTTGGTAAATAACCTCCATTGCTTTCGCGAGCAGACGTTCGAGAGGACCACCTTTGAGCTTTCTGCCTTCCCGAAACATCCTGGCGCCGCCGCCTTCGGTTACCAGCACCGCTGCTTTGTCCACTGCAGAACCTGAGTTTGCATATCCTCTGCGGAGGGCGGCGAGTTTTTTTTCTTCCGGCAGTTGGAAGGTGTCTTCCGTAGAGATGGGATGGCCGAGCAGATATTCGAGGGCGTCGGCCATGAGGACGTAGTGGTTGAATTCTTGGGTCATCTGTTCGAGCAGGTGGTGATAGCGGTGCCGGTCTATGTCTTTGTCGATCTTGGAAAATAACGTCACCAGTCGGCTGAGCTCTTTCTGCAGGCCGGTGAAGTAGCCGTCTACAGGATGCAGTTCCTTCCAGAGCTGCGCCTTTAACCAAAAGATGTGATCCTCGCGGGATGGTTGTTCATTGAAGAATCTTCTGGTGATCTGAGCTTCGGTCTCCCAGTAGGGAAGCGCCGTGCGAATGAGTTCGCCCTCGATCTTGCCACGGTGCCCATGTGATGCTGTGGTTTGCGCGATCGCCATGCAAAGTAACTCTTTATTTATGATCTAGTTAGGATCTATAATTCAATCTGTTACACAAATGAAAGGTTGGCCCCATGGGTGAGCGTTGCATCTAATCGGATGGGGTTTGGCGAGCTCCTATGAAGGGTGGCCGCATAGGGAGAAGGACCGAACGTTCGGAGCCAATTGATCAGCGGGCTTTGGGGCTCCAGTGGCGCCAGGAAATCAAGTTTGTGGGGTCCAATATGGTAACGGATACCGTTAGCCTTTAGTTCTTCGTTGGTGATGGCAGTGCCATGATTACCAAGGACGTTCTTGTACCAAGGTTGAACCTCTGACAGCTCTCCCACCGCAACCGTTACGGTTCCGATGCCGGTCGCGCCGTTGTTGTGATCGAAGGTCTGGGGAATTCGCTCTTCTCTCGGGGTTACGTCTTGGATTAGAAATGGCGCGACTCCGCGATGGCTTCCCTGAGCCAAGCACAAGAGCCATCTAAGCTCATAGCCGTCCGGTCGTGTCCTGGACCATGGAACTGGATCGTTAATCGCGACGCCGGCGGCGCGAAGCTTCAACATATCGCCCCTGAGATCGTCCGTCTGCATGCAGAAATCGACCAAACGCTCGCCTTTCTGCAGCGGGTTCCACCAGCGGTGGTCGAGGGCCTCACGGTAGAAAGCGATAATCTCGAGGTAAGAGCCGTCGGCCAAGGAGATAAGCACATTGTGGCTGCCCACCGGATGCTTGCCCCCTGGAACGACGGTGAAGCCGAGCCGCTCATAGTCTTTGGCGGCCTGCTCGAGGTCACTAACGACAATAACGATGTGATCAATCCCTTGAAGCATTAGTCCTAACCCAGGTGACTAACCGGCACGCAAGCCCTGCCCTAGTGGTTCAATGTTCAAAGTTCAAGGTTCAAAGTTAGGGATTGCGCCTATGCGCCTTATAACGGTTCGTAATACGTTGAACATTGAACGTTGAACCTTGAACCCCATGCAGTCTGTTCCTCCAAGCTTATCCCTTAATCTACCTAGTGTCGTGTTTTCTCCTCGGAGAACTCGATTCTATTTGAAAGCGGGCACGACTTCTTCCAGAAAACGTTTCAACTGTCCGGCCTGATCCCAGGAGGTCATCCGCAGGGTGATGTGATCCAAGCCGGCGTCGAAGTAGGCTTTGAGTTCGTCGATGCACTGCTTGGGGCTGCCCGCGGTGGTGAACCCCTCGACGAACTTCATGCTGAAGTTGGAGGTGTAGTACTTGTCGAGAAATGCCTTGCTCTCGTCCAGCGCGGCTTTGCGGTCTTCGTTGATGGTAATGTTGTGATAGAGGGCGCTGCCGAGCTTCGCCGGGTCGCGGTCTTCTTCCTTGGCCATCGCCAGGATGCGCGTCCACTGTGATTTGAATTCATCCGGAGTCACTTTGTTGGTCATCCAGCCGTCGGCGAAGCGGGCGACGCGCCGCAAGCCGCGTTCGACGGCGGGGCTCGGAGCGCTGGCGCCGTCTTTCCAAGTAAGGCCTGTCGGATTGCTGGCGATCCAGATCGGCATGGGGTTTTGCACGGGACGCGGTTGAATCGTTACTCCTTCGAATTCATAGAAACGGCCCTTGTAGGAGGCTTTCTCTTCGTGGAAGAACTTGCGCAGAATGGTAATGCCTTCCTCCAGTCGAGCGACGCGCTCGGTGTCCTTGATGCCCATGACTTTGTGTTCGAGGGCCTGCGCGGGGCTCTGCTCGTTGGGGCCGCCTAAACAGACGGCTAGCCAGGCGCGCCCGCCGGAGATGACGTCCAAGCTGGCCCACTGTTGGGCCAGTAGCGCCGGATGCCGCTGTGGGAAAGTTGCCATGCAGCCGACCGCGAGGCGGACTTTCTTGGTTACCACGGCGAGCGCAGATAAAAGCGCGATGGACTCGAGCCGGGGCTTTGCCAGCAAGCTGTCACCGACCCAGACCGCATTGAAAGCGCCCGAGTCTTCACCGCGCTTGGCCATATCGAAGAGCTCAGGCACGGTGACGGCGCCGATGATCACGCCGCGGTTAGCCAGTGTCAGTCCGAATGTTCCCATGATCGAATCACTCCCTCCGCGATTCTATAGCATACGCTTAGCGGGATGCGAAGCCGAGAAGTAAGGATGGTAATGGTTCTTGTGAGTCGCCATGGCGGGTCGAGGCGAGAATCGAGACTTTTCGCTTTGCTCAGAGAGACATTGGACTGATCTGTCATCCTGAACAAAGTGAAGGATCTTATGGAAAGTGATTCGCGCCGCGTCGATTGACAGGCTTTTTCATCCGTGGTTGGTTGATGCCTGCTAACGTGAGAGGAGCAAAGAATGGCTGCCAATTTTAGAGGCTACATCGACACGTTAAAGAAAAGCGGCGAACTTACGGTTATTGCCAAACCAACGGATCTTCGCGACCTGGCGGCGCTGGTGCCGCAATCAGACAAAGCGTTGCTGTTTACTAAGGTGCATGGTTATTCCATGCCGGTGGCGTCGGGCTTGCTGCAATCGCGCAATCGCCTCGCTCTCGGAATGGCAGCTCCCTACGATAAGATCGAGGCGAAGCTGCGCACGGCCATGGACCACCCCGTGAAGCCTAAGCGGGTCAAAAAAGCCCCGGTGAAAGAGGTTATTCTCACCAAGAACAACGTCGATCTCTATCAACTACCGGTGCCGGTGTTTTCCGTTATGGACGGGGGACCGATGATTACGGCAGGAGTGGTGATCGCGGAAGACCCTGAGTTCGGCATGAACGCGGGCATGTATCGCATGATGCTCAAAGAGAAAAATATCACCGGGATCGATATCGTGACGCCGAACAACCTGAGAAAGTTCGCCGAAAGAGCTTTGCAAAAAAAGCAACCTTTGCCGATTTCCGTCTCCCTAGGCACGCACCCCTATGAACTGGTCGCCTCGACCTTTAAAGCCAACCTTGGAGTGAACGAGCTGACCTTCGCCGGCGGCCTGCGGGGGCAACCACTTGCGTTGGCCGACGGTGAAACGATTCCCGTTCCGTGCATCGCCGACGCTGAAATCGTTCTGGAAGGGGAGATTCTACCCGAAGGCTGGGTGCATCCCGAAGGGCCGTTCGCCGAATTCAATCGCCTCATGGGCGGCATTCACATGAATCCGCGGGTGCGGATTAAGGCGATCATGCACCGCAAAGACCCGATCTATTATGCGCTGCACATGCCCTGGGAAAATATCTGGATGAGCGCGCCCATATACGAAGCCGCGGCCTACCGTGTACTTCACGAGGCCGGTGTGCAGGCCACGGCGATCAACGTCACGCCGGGGGGCTGCTGCCACTGGCATATCGTCGCAGCGATCAAGAAGCAGCCCGGCGACGGTAAAAACGCCATCATGGCGTTGCTGTCGATTGCCGACATCAAGCATGTAACCATCGTCGACGACGACATCGACGTCTTCGATCCGACGGACGTCGAATGGGCGGTGGCCACCCGCGTGCAGGCCGATCGGGATGTCGTGATTATTTCCGACGCCCGTTCAAAACCCCTGGACCCGTCCCTGCCGCCACCAACCAGCGGAAAGATTCCAACCACAGCCAAGATGGGCATCGACGCCACTATTCCGGAGAACGTGCCCCGTAACCGCTATAACCGGATCGTTTACTTTAATCAGGATAAGGTCAATCTGAAAGATTATCTCGGCGTTGCTGCCGACTCAGAGAAAGCATCGACCAACGGGAAGCCTGGTGAGCCCGTCGATGACACAGCAGATAAAATCTTGGTAGCTCTCGGGAAGGCTCACTATTTTTTTTCCGATCTCCTGGCGTTATTTCCAAAAGCAGGGTATCGCACGATCGCTACCGCCGTGGGCCAGCTCCATCAACAGGGAAAGGTCGTACAGGATGGTGAGGGGAAGTATAAGGTAAAAGAAGATGCGGCTTAAAGCTCACGAGGACGCAGGAGAAACCACTTACTTACAGGCGATTATCAGCTGAATCGAAGAGGTTGCGAGCAAAAAGCAAGATTCAAGATCATTGTAAAGGGTTTACATTATCCAATCGCCTCACTAGGGCCTCGAACAAAATATTTGCTGCCAATTGATTGCCTGAGCGATTCCAATGAGGATCTCTCAATAGATAAAGATCCTTCTCCCGGCTCTCTGATATGAACCGGTCCGTGAAATCTATGTAAGAAATATCCTTTGATTGAAGGAATGACTTTAAAATGTTCCGGGCTAAATCAAGGTCATAATCCTCTATGCGCAATCGGAATCGGCCCAAGATCGCCTTTAGTAGGCTTGCATTGATCTGCAATACGTCGGGATATATGGCGACAATGAATTTAATATTTCGAGATTTTAGCAGGGCGTCCATCTCGGCAATACTCTGTAAAATATAATTGATATTCTTCTGGAAGCGTCCCTTGCGTGACGAGTTGATGCTGAAGAACTCCAGCCTCGTCCTTTCTATATCCAAGAAAGTCTCTTCGGCAAAAGTTCCTCGCTGTTCTTGACTAAGCGGCTGGCTGGGTTCCGCCGCTTCCGCTTTTCTAAACTCAGTGAAAATCCTGTATTTTTGTTTTACAAAAAGCAGCAAGCGAGATTGGAAAACGATAGGGTAGCCGAGAATGCTGTGTTCTCGCCGCTTGTCTATGTCAATATACAAATCGTTGACGACAATTCTTTTGCGGTTTGGGTTTCCATCGATAAAATCATTGCCAGCAAAAAATCCTAGAATTAATAGATCAGGATGGTATTGCAGTCCATACTTCTTGAGAATCACCAACTGTTCCGCGGTATGCGTCATCGGATAGCCGACGTTAACGACGTCGATGCGATGATAACCATAATGGTTTTCGAGTTGTCGCTCGAGCACGGCCGTGTAGTTACCTTCCCGACCTCCGGCCCATCCGAAAGAGTCGCCAAGGACCAAAATTCTAAAAATACCGGGTGTTTTTTGTAGCGGGTAGTCGTGATCATTGAAGCCAAACTTATTCGTCATCGTCGCGTGATCTACGGGGTGGTACGCACGCACCCGGAAACCGAAATCAGGATCGTACTCATAGAACCCCTTGAACAGGTAAGGCTCCAGAACTATCATCAAACCCTCGACACAAATCAAAGGTAAGATGAACCACAAGCAAATCCGGAGTGAATAGTGAGATATTGTCTTGGTTAACATAGATGAGTCCAGACGTTTTGATGAAACGGAGCTATCAATCACACCATGAGTCACCTACGGTATAGGGTTTTATCCCCAAAGCCTGGCAGCAATCAAGATCCGGAAAGTGGTCTGGAAAGCGGTCGTAGCAGCGACCGGAGGACAAAACGGTGGGAGTGAACCGCGGAGCTGAACGCTACTGTGAGATCCAGAAAGTTGCTTGTCCCATTTGTTATCCCTAGTATCAAAAAGTTGAGCCTCCGAAATGTTTCGGTTCCAATTGGAGAACTCTTCCATATATCTTCTGTGCTGCGTTGATTTAGGTGGGTGAGGGGGAGCTTTGGCTCATTGAGATCCAAGCTCTTGAGCCGCTTGACCAGAGTATCGATCATAAGCTCTATAATAGTCGCCAGAAGGATTGATAAACAGCGACCACTTCTCAAGAGAAGGTCGAATTTGAGAAACCATTTGCCAGGTGCCGCCCAGTTGGCCGGCTCTCCGCCGAATGATCAGGTGTTTGCAAATGCGGTTTTCAAGCTTGCAAATGTAGGCTGCGATGGCGAATGACTTGATGGGAATTTCTTGGCGAATGTCCATGGATCACTTTGACTGCGCTACCGGAGTCGCGCGCGGCGGGCTGATTATCTTTTCGGCATGCCCTTCATCATTTCCTGCATGTTGATATTCGGCATGCCGGGGATCGAAATGTCCCCCGGTTTCTGGCCGGGATTGCAGGGACTCAACCACTTGGCTTCGATCACCGTCGAAGTTTCCCGCATCCCCGACAGCGGCGGTTCGTAGGTGCTTTTGATATTCGCCTTGTACGCCGAATCGAACCGTCCTGAAAAAACCGCCCGTGTCGTCGCCGTGCTGTCCCTCAACTTGCACACCGATTCACTGATGATGCGGTCGCCTTCTTTGCGCATTTCGTTCTTGCTGCACGTAGGTTTCTCCGCCCCTGGCATTCCGCTCTTCATCATATCGTCGGTCTTTTCATCGATGCACTGCTGGATGGTTTGCCCGCCCTTGGCCTGTTCGCTTGCGATCTTGATTTCCCAGAGGCCGGATTTCCGTTTGGGCGGATCGAATGACGCCGCAAAGGCGGCGACGCTGGCAACCACTAAGACGACGAACAAACCAAATGAACGCATGGTGAGCCTCCCGGGGGTATTGTTGGGGATCAAGATTTTAAGAACGATAGAAATTGTACTGCCCGGAGTGGAATCCGTCAATGAAAAATGGTTCGACACTATTGATTCGGCGATCTCGTGGCGTCTTTCCTGAAAGCAAACTAACGGACGAGTACGAGCGCCTTAGGCCAACTGGAGCAAGAGGGCAGGATGAGATAAGACGATGACGAAAAATAGCAGTTAAAAGTGACACGCAAAAACCGATTTCGAAATGGGCGAGGGTGCTTGGCAAGAAGCTGTTTAGCACGTTTACTTTAATTGACGGCCCTCGAAGCGTGCCAGGAAACCGCCGCTGCCATCGAAAAATTCGAGGTAATCGCCCAGGATCTTCCACGATCGAACCTGTTCTAGTGCGGCGGCAAAATCCCGCTCAGTCTCCATACCGTCGGGACAGGCCATGAACGTCATGGCGACTTTTCCCAACGTGAGCCGGTCATCGTTCTGCTGATAAGGTCCCATGAAACGGTTGCAACCGCTTGAGCCGGCGATTCGTTTCGTCTTACTGTTGAGAACGAAGTGCGGTTCACGCTGCTTGGCCGGCACGATCACGGGTTTGTCGCCCAGACGAGTCAACTTCCAGTAAGTGTTTTCCAGGGCCGCCGATGAGAAGCGCGCGCCGCAGGTTTCCCCCGGCGAGACGGCGATGAACTTATCGACCACCAGGGTTGGTTGAGCGCCTTGGCCTTCGATCTTGGGTCGCATGGCCACTTGGCCCTCCAGGTTCACCAACAATTCCTCGCCCGCTGTCAGTCGCGCTTTGGTGTAAGCCGACTCCAGCGCCGCATTGTCCCTTTCCGGCGCAACGGGCCATCTGCGCCGGGTCCGACACTCGGTAAACTGTCCGGCGTCGGCGAAATAGCGGTACATGCCGCGCATCGTCAAACGCGGCTCGAGCGGTTCAACGGTCTTGGTCCGGTGCAAATCATAGTTGAGTGACGATTCGATATCGCGCCCCTCAACGTCCAACATGCGTAAGGTGTTTGCGTCTTTTATGCGGAACATCGCCGGGGCTTCACGACCTCCTTTGAGGAGCAGCGTGTTGCGATCGCTCGAGACCACCCAACTCCCGATGTCATCGAAATTGGCGTTGTCGCCGCGTCCGAGATACATCATGCGCAAGAAGAAGACCCGATCGGGAAAGAGGTTGAGATGGTAGCGGATCCCCGGACAATCAGCGCACGGCAACTCGCCGACGAAGGTTGCCGGTAAATTGCCCATGGGCGCGGGCGATGCCGACTTCCCAGCGGGTTTTGAAGCTGCAACCATACGCAGGAGCAAATGGACCTCGCTGCCATTGCCATGGGTGAGCACGGGGTAGGCCTGGTCTTGACTCTGATCGATGCGTGCGGGGTCATAGGGGATTTCGAAGCGAATCGGAACTTGGCCAGGCTTATCGATCCGGACCGAGCCTAACACTACTGCGGGGCCATCAGCCTTCGACACATCCTGCAGCGCCGCCTCGAATACCGCATTCGGAGTCAGGGCAATCCGCTCGCGATAGGTTGCGGTTCCTTTCACCTGCTTCGCTTCCGACGTTGCTTGCACAAAGAGAAAAGCGAGCAGGCCGCCAAAACCCACAAGCAACCTGGCACGGAAATGCCTGCCGAGGGCTGTCATGAAGCTGATTCCTTTCATTCGTGAGTGAGAATACTAAACGCCGCCAATTAAAGCTGCAAGACTGACCCGCTGTCCGCGCTTATTCGGGCAATCCTGAAACCAGTGGCGCCGGCCGTTCGTAGGGCGCAAATTTTCCGATGTCAGTACCTCTCGACCACGGAGATTTACTCGCGCCAAGACGCCAAGAACGCCAAGTCCGGAAATTGTCATTTCGACCCCTTCGGCCAAGCTCAGGGTAAACTCCGGGAGAAATCTTTCTTAGTTCCCTCGGATTTCTCGGGATGACGGGCCTTAGCCCGTCACTTTGCGCCCTTCGCGTCTTTGCGCGAGATATTCTGATTCTTGATTGCGGCTCTGCCGCGCTAGGGCGCTTCGTGGTTAAATCTCGTCTGGCTTTTTTGGTTGTAGCTTGGAAATTATCGCGGAAAAGAGTCCGGCGGGTCCTAGTGGCAGCGCTACTGGTTTTACGGTTTTAACAGACCCGCTTGCCGCAGCACGGCCGCGTGATCCCAATAAATACGTTCACACGCGAGTTTGTCGCCCCGAAACTGGACCACCACGACGAAATCAACCGCGATTTTCTTGTGGGTCGGCGGTACGTTCGGCAAAAACCAATTCATTGGCTTGCTGTGTGTAAACGTGACGTGCAACTCATCGACGAGTTGTGCGTCTCCGACGACGCGGTTCACCGGTTTCATTTCCAGGTCGTCCGGCCATGAGGGAATAAAATCGTCCCGATAGAAGATCCGCAACGCTTCTTTGCCCCGCCCTCCGGTATTCACCGGCATATGGGTGACGGAGGCATCCGCCACCATCGTGGCCAGGGTTTCCTCAACATCCTTGGTCTCAAATTCCCCTTTGAGATGCTCGGCCCATAATTGTTCGAGTTGTTGCGAAGACAGAGTTGCCTTCGCCGATCCTTGTTCCGCCACACCGTGCTCCTTTCGAAACTTGCTATTTGTTTGATGCTACCCTTTGCCATCATCTGGACGGAAAAAGCTGGATTCGACTGCGTGTGATAGCTTAACTTAGAAACCTGCTTTGTGCGATGGTTAACAGGAACTCAACGCAAAATCTCGGAAGGTCCAACGCGTCTGCTCGCAAGCCCTGAACTCTCCAGGCATTGGCAAACACGGAATGGAATAGTAATACCTAAGACAACGAGGAGGCGTTCATGTTTCACACTGACCTTACGCCGTTCGGCGTGGATAACGAGCGGCTAACGAACCAGCGGTTGGATCGTCTGCAACAGGCGATGAAAAGGCATGGCCTGGGCGCGCTGATGCTCACCGACCATCAAAACATCCGCTACGCCACCAATTCGGTCTTTATGCTGGGTCTTCGCGCCACGGCGATTCAGCGCTTCGTGTTGGTCCCCGCCAGCGGCGCTCCTTTGATTTGCCAGCGAGAGACGGCACGAAAGCGGGGGGAGATGCCGCGCTTCGGCGCCTATATGTTCGCCATGCGTCCGCCGGTTGCGACCAAAGATTTCGTTGCGCAGGCAGTGGCTGCGCTGCAGGAATTGGGAGTTGCCCGTGAGCCGGTGGGCGTGGACAGTCTCAATCTGGAGGCCGTCAAGGGATTGCAAGACGCGGGCATTAATCTGATCGATGGCTGGCGCGCATTGAATCAGGCGCGGGCGGTGAAAACTGCGGACGAGGTGGAACTCATTCGCTGGACCACGCGCGCCAAAGAACGCGGTTACGATCTCGTTCGACAGGCGCTCCATGATTCGAATATCCCTGAAGATCGGTTGAGCCGCATCATGTTGGATTATTTGCTGGACCAGGGATTCGAAGCCGGCAGCGAGTTCATTTCCATCTACGATTCTTCCAGAGATGAGCGTCCGCACACCGAGCCCATGGGCGCGGATCTGGTTGTCGTCGAAGGTGATCTGGTTATCTGCGACGCCACAGTGGCGGGTCCGGGCGGGTACTACAGCGATTTCGCGCGCACCTTCAGCCGTGGGGACCCGACACCGGCGACCCGGACACGTTATCGTGAAGCTTATGAAAGCTTGCAGGCAGCCTTGCCGTTGATCAAACCGGGGCCGTGCACTGAATTCTTCGCGCGCTTCGGCAAGCACAGTTCAGCCAGACTTCCGGGACTCGACGGATTTCACGGCGTCGGACTGTGCATTTATGAAGCGCCGTGGTTGCGCGGCAGCGACCCCGAAGAATATGGCGTCACCCTGGAACGAAACATGATCATCGCTCTGGAGATTAACCATAACCCGGTAAAGCTCGAGCATCTGCTGCGGGTAACCGAAAGCGGGGTGGAAATCCTGTCCAAATACCCGATGGATCCAGAACTACTTCCGGCCTGATTTCCAGCATCTCTCAGCGCCGACGGCGGCCGGAAAACAACCTGAGAAAAAAGATCATATGGTAGCACCGAAGTTGCTAAAATTAATAGTTTTATTAAGCGGTTTGCTGATTTACTTCACGCTGTCGGTCTTGGCTACCAGGGGAGTCGCCTTGGGGCAAACCACTACGACCAAGATTGCTACGATCGAAGACATCAGGGGCTTCTTCAAGAACAAGCAGAAAACAGTGCTGACGTTTGTCGGATACTCGGGCGCGGGCTACGAGGATGAAGCCGCGATGCGCAAACAAACGGAGCGCGTTCTCGGCGAATATGACCCGGCCAAAACGATAGTCAATATCGGCGCCACGCCTGACGGCATCGGCGCAATCTACGAAATTGCAAAGCGTAAGGGATTTGTCACGACCGGAATCGTGTCGTCGCAAGCCCGAAAATACAGCGCTAAGCTATCGCCCTACGTGGATCATGCTTTTTATGTGGAGGACACGACCTGGGGCGGATTCGTTTCGGGCACTAAGGAGTTGTCGCCGACTTCAAAAGCCATGGTCGAAAACAGTGATATCATCATCGGGATCGGGGGTGGGGAAGTGGCTCGGGATGAGCTTGTCGCCGCGCAACGCCTGGGCAAGAAAGTCCGCTTCTATCCGGCCGACATGAACCACCGAAAAGCCCGCGAGAGCGCGAAGAAAAAGAAACTGCCGGAGCCAACCGATTTCCGCGGCGCCGCCGGCGCAGCGTTTTGAATGCTGGTGTCGAAAGTTTGTAGCCCAAGGGACCTGATCGTGTTCTTGACACTCAGCGGTGCCCCTGCGTATTAATGCTTTACCATGCGGGTTCGTCACGGAGTCTTGGGCCACGTCGTTCTCAACGTCGCCAACCTGAAAAAATCAGAGAACTTCTATCGCTCGATCATCGGTATGAAAGTGTCTGCCAGGAACCGGCGGACCAAGATGACGTTTATGAGCTTCGGCCGAGAGCACCATGATGTGGCTTTGACGGAGTTGCCCAAAGGGACGAAGCACGCCGGCGGCAAGGGGATACCCAAGCTGCACCACTTCTGCATCTATGTCGGAACGAACGCGGAAGTGGATGAGCTTTATCCGGTGCTCAAGAGGCGAAAAATTCCCATCGTGAGCGGACCGGAAGTTCTGGAAGTTGCGGGCAATCGCTCCATCAGTTTCTTGGACCCGGACGG
>Ga0105347_1000290_pt1 | contig 24947 bp, 15 predicted proteins | sample EasRivMeERMLT890_FD_89677 | JGI IMG/M metagenome (GOLD analysis project Ga0105347, IMG submission 89677) | Soil microbial communities from meander-bound floodplain in the East River, Colorado, USA - East River MetaG ERMLT890 | ecosystem: Environmental > Terrestrial > Soil > Floodplain | place... | reverse complement strand
GGGCGCGGCTGACTGGCTGGAGACGTACGGCTTGTACTCGCCGCCGCGCGCGGAGCAACGTGTGCGCTTTACCGATCAGTACCGCAGCTACGTGATCAACTACAACCTTGGAAAGGACATGGTAGCCGCCTACATCGAATCTCGCGGCGGCATCGATCGCCGGTGGTCAGAATTCGCGCGGCTCATCTCATCGCCAAAGCTTCCGTCGGCGCTGGCGGTAAATCCCAAAGCCCAAACCCCAAGTCCCAAATCCCAGTCATGAAACCACGAAGAACGCGAAGGACACGAAGTGGTTTATGTTCTTCGTGACCGTCGTGACCTTCGTGGTTGATAAGAATCGTGACCTTCGTGGTGGATAAAAGATGCGTTGCGTAGAGATCTCCACTCCAGGCCCCCCCGAAGCGCTGAAGCTCGTCGAGCGCCCGGATCCGGTGGCCGGGCGGGGCGATGTTCTGATTCGCGTTGCCGCCGCCGGCGTGAATCGCCCTGACGTGATGCAGCGCCGCGGACTGTATCCGCCTCCGCCGGGTGCGAGCGATCTTCCCGGTCTCGAAGTCGCCGGCATCGTCGAATCGCTTGGCGAGGGTGTGACGGAGTGGCGCGTCGGCGATCGCGTGTGCGCGCTGGTCTCTGGTGGCGGCTATGCCACCCTCTGCGTCGCCCCGGCGCCTCAGTGCCTGCCAGTGCCCGCCGGAATGGATCTCGTGACGGCCGCCGCGATCCCCGAAACCTTCTTCACCGTCTGGACGAATGTGTTCGATCGTGGCCGATTGCGCTCGGGGGAAACCGCGCTCTTCCACGGCGGATCGAGCGGGATCGGGACGACGGCGATTCAGCTTGCGTCGGCGCGCGGCGCGCGCGTGCTTGCGACCGCCGGCTCGGATGAGAAATGCCGCGCCTGCGAGCGGCTCGGCGCCGAGCGCGCGATCAACTATCGCACCGAGGACTTCGTCGACGTCGTCAAGCAGCTCACCAAGGGCCGCGGCGTCGACCTGATCCTCGACATCGTTGGCGGCGACTACATCCCGCGCGACCTGGCATCGCTCGCGCTCGAGGGGCGATTGGTTGTCATAGGCTTCATGGGCGGCGACACCGCGACGATCGACTTCAGGCGGGTCCTCGGCCGCCGCTTGACGATCACCGGCTCCACGCTCCGCCCGCGCAGCGTCGCAGAGAAGGGAGAGATTGCAGCGGCGCTCCGCAAGGAAGTCTGGCCGCTGCTCGAGAACGGGAAGGTCAAGCCGCTGATCTATCGGACGTTTCCGCTCGGGGATGCGGCGTCGGCGCACCGCCTGATGGAATCAAGCGAGCACGTCGGAAAGATTGTCCTGACCGTTTGATTACCGCGCGTTTGTCGTGGCAGCAGCGATGAAGCCTGGCGGCTCGCGACGCCCGGCGCGTACATCAAGAGCTTCCCGCCGACGATGCTGTTCCATGGGCTCGCGGATGTGACCGTCCCGCCGGAGAGCAGCCAGGAGTTTCTCAAGCTGCTTCGAGATGCGACCGTGCCGGCCGAGCTCCACACCTTCGCTGGCGTGCCGCATGAATTCGTGTCAATCTCCGAGTTCGCGGAGTCGACCGCGCAGCTGGTCGATTTCTTTTTCGAACGCCACGTCATCAACCCACGCACGTACCCGGCCTTCGGCGCCGGCCGCGGCGGGCCCGGACGTGGGGCGCAGGGCGAGCCGGGGCAGGGCGGACGGGGAGGACGCGAGTAGGGCAGGCCTACGGCAGCCAGATTTGAACGCCCGCGCGGACGGTCCGTGGCAGGCCTGTCGTGAGAATCGGCGTGCGGCCGACGTCATAGAGGCTGTCGAAGATATTCTCGACCGCGACAAACGTGGACACTTTGCCCGCGAAACGGCGGCTACCGAAGACGTCCAGGACGTTCGCGCGGCGCAGCGTAAACAGGTTGAGATCGTCCTCGAACTGCGGCCCCGTGACCCGGAATTGACCTGAGGCAATCCACTTTTCGTCGGCGTAGCGGACGTTCATGCCGACGTTGTACTTCGCCACCTGCGGCACCCTGTTGTTGCGCAGGCTCGTGTCGCCTTTGAATCGTGAATTCACAATCGCAGTCGAAACACCCACGGAGAATGATGCCGGCAGCCGCAGCTCTCCTTCGAGCTCGACGCCCGCGGCCCGCACCTTGTCGGCGTTCGCGCGCTGCTTGGTGATGAGCTGCGGCGTAATCGACAGCGTGATGTTCGTGATCGTGTCGTCAAGCACGTTCCAGAACGCGGTCGCGCGCGTGGATACGCGCCCCCGCGCGAACAGGACGCCACCCTCGCCGCCCGCCAGCCGCTCCGGCTGGAGCGCCTCGTTGGGTCTCGTATCGGTGTTGCCGGCCCGAAAACCGCGATAGAGCTCGTTGAGTGTTGGCGCGCGGAAGCCTCGATAGGCGGAACCGCGCAGCGAGAGTCCGGTGTTCCCGACGCGGTACGCCACCGACCCTCGCGGGTTCACCGACCCGAGCGTCTTGTTGTACGTCGTGTTCCGCGACTCCGAATGCCAGCCATCGGCGTGCACGCCGGCCACCATCGTGAGCCGATCGCTCACGTTGAACGTTGCCTGCGCAAATGCGGACCCGACACGCTGCTTGCCGCCGGCGTCAGTCGTGACAAGGGGAAGGCCCTGCGCGGTGTATGGCGTTTCAATCGTCCTGCCCTTGATGAATCGCCCTTCCGCGCCGATCAACAGCGAATGGCGACTCCACGGACGAACCCACTGTGCGCCGACGCCGGTCGCCGTCGTTGGAATGTCCTGAATACGGTTCAACGCTTCCGACCTGCGATCGGCACTCACAGCTGAGAAGGTCTGGTGATAATCCTGGGTTCCGCCAAAGACGCGAGCGGAGAGCAAGCCGCCTGCGATGCCGCCTGCAACCTCGCCAGCGCCCTGCCGCGCATCGGTGTCATTGACGACGGCCGGTGTGCCGTTCTCACGATTCTCACGGAACAGATTGGCGCGTGCGTTGAATCGCCAGCCGTTATTCGCCTGGTAGTCGATCGACCCGAGCGCAGAGCGATGATCGGACCCGGCCTTCGTGTCGATGGGGCCTCGTGGTGCTATTCCGGGATCCTGTTGGTTCGCAACCGTGATGTATCCGGCGGTGGTGAACCACTCGCCGGCGGCGCTATACGACCATCCGCGGCTGCGTCCGCCGCCAAACAGCGAGGCTCGGCCCGTGCCCAGATTGCCCCCTTCGACGAGGGCGCGCACAGTCCGACGCGCCGGACGCATGGTCAGGATCTGCACGACGCCGCCAACGGCGTCGGCGCCATACAGGTCGCTGCCGCTGCCGCGTTGCACTTCGATACGGTCGATCGCGATCTGCGGGACCCTGTCCCAGTAGACCCAGCCGCCGAACGCGTCATTGAGCGGCACACCATCCGCGAGTACGAGCGATCGACTCGCGCCCGTCCCACCGAGCCCTCGCAAAGTGATGCCCTGCGCCGTCGGGTTCGATACCCGCGAGGATGTACGACGAAACAGGGTGAATCCCGGTACCGCCTTGAGCGCATCGTCGACGGTGAGCGCGCCGCTGCTGAGCAATTCAGACGATGACATGACCGTCATCGTGACCGTGGGATCGGCGCGCGGCACATCGGTACGAGACGAGGTGACGTTGACCTCCTCGAAGAACGGTGCCGGCTGCAGCGTGATGCGCAGCTCTTGCCTGTCGCCCGTAACGGTCGTGACCGCCTGCGCGAAGCCGGCGGCGGTGACAAGAATGCGAACCATACCGGGCGCGTCCGTCGTGAATGCGAAACGCCCGTCGGTCGCCGTATGGAGCTCGCCCAGGTTGGCGCCCGCCACTTCCAGACGCACGGTTGCATCGAGCAGGGGTGCTCCCGAGGAATCGACGACCATTCCGGTGATCGTTCCAGCGGATTGGGCAGTGGCACTCCCGTTCACAAGGAGGGCGAGGACGAAAGCGTACATACACGTTGTGAGTTTCATGGTGGCTTTACCGCGCGCCGGCGGGCGCCTCGACGACCGCGAGACCCCATGGTCCGCGGCCAACTGCGACCTTCTGTGTGACTTGCCGTGAAGCGATGTCGATCACGGACACATCGTGTGATGGTCCGTTGGCTGTGTAAAGCGTTTTCGCATCAGGCGAGACGCCGATGCCCCAGGGGCGATCGCCCGCTTCGACCGAGGCGACCACCATGTTCGTGGCCGTGTCGAGGATGACCGCCATCTTGCTCCGGCCGGTGCTGACGTACAGATACTTGCCGTCGGGGCTGACCCTGGTGCCCATGGGACGCATGCCTTTGCCCAGGTCAATGGTCTTGATCGGCGCCAGGCGCCTGACGTCGATCTCGGTAAGCGTGGCACCATTTTCGGACGGCACGTACGCGCGCGAGCCGTCGGGAAGAAACGCGATGGACCGCGGTCGCGGGCCGACTTCGATAGACTTGGCGATCTTTCGCGCCGCCAGGTCGGCCACGAACACGGCCCCGTCGGCCTCGGACGTGACCCATACGCGCTTGCCACCAGGCTCCACCGTCACACCTTCAGGCTCGTCGCCGACCTTGAAGCTCTGAATCAGGTGACCGTCGCTGGTGTCGATGACGCTGAGCTGAGCCGTATCCTCGTTTGCGACGTACACCTCTTTACCGTCTGGGCTGATCGCCAATTCCTCAGGATCTGGGCCGGACGTCAGGACCTTGATCAATTTGCGCTGTCGGATATCTACAACGCCGATGCCGTCAGCGGTGCGGTCGGGCGGCGGCAGCTTCGACTCGTCGACTCCTGGCCCGGCGACCGGCGATCCGCTCAGCGCGATGTAGAGGAGCGTTCGATCCGGACTGGCGACAATTCCGCGGGGCCGCTTGCCGAGTGTGATGGTTGCGACGACCGCGTTTGTGGCGGCGTCGATCACCGACAGGTCGCCGCTTGTTTCATTCGTCACGTAGACGCCGACGCCCGGCGGGGGAGCAGGGGCTGGTGCTGCCGCAGGTGCCGGCGTATCCGTTGTGGCCGGCGGCTCGGATCGGCCGCACGCAGCGACGCCGCACACAAGGACGAGCGCGCTGACTATCGGGCGACAGTTCATGGTCCCTCCTCGGCGGGTCCAAAAGGACTCGCCCTACCGATCCAAGTGACCGCCCTACATGCGGACAGGCGTTGGCCGGGTCCTTGGTTCGGACCCGGCATACCGGTCCGCGAACCACTCTGACGGCGCGTCGACGTACGAGCGATCGAGCTCGGCGATCGACGGACATCCTAGCAGCCGCATCGTGCGAACAACGTCGGTCCGCAGGATCTCGATCGCTCGATCGACGCCGGGTCCACCCGCCGCGCCGAGCGCCCACGCATAGGCACGACCAACGAGCACGGCCCGCGCGCCAAGACACAGCGCCTTGACGATGTCGCCGCCGCGCCTGATGCCGCCATCCATGAGGACCTCGATCCGCCCGTTGACCGCCGCGACAACCTCCGGCAGCGCACGGAGACTTGCCGGGACCCCATCAAGCTGACGGCCTCCGTGGTTCGAGACGATTACAGCGTTCGCGCCCGCATCAATCGCGTGCCGCGCATCGTCGCCCGTGTGGACGCCCTTCACGACGATCGGGCCCTTCCACGCGTCGCGCATCCAGCGGAGATCCTGCCAGGTGACGATGGTCTTTTCGAGAATCACGCCGACGTCACCGCACGGCATCGCGCCAATGCCCGGCAGCTCGACGTTCGGAAACACTTTCGGCGCTCCATCGGTAAGGTAATCGATCCCCCAGCGTGGTCGCGTCACGAACTGCCAGACATGCAAAATGCTTCCCCAGAAGTCGCCACCGAGCAGCGGGCGCACGCCGTACCGGAAATCGCGTTCTCGCATCCCCGACACCGGCGTGTCAATCGTGACGACAAGGGAGGAGTACCCTGCGGCACGCGCGCGCGCAAGCGTGGCCTCTGCGACGTCACGTCCGCCGGGGACGTAGAGCTGATACCAGAGGGGGCCGCTGGTGCCTGCCCGTATTTCCTCGAGGCGTGTGCCCGAGAAGGTCGACAGGATGTAACCGGTGCCTGCTGCGTTCGCCGCGCGCGCCGCGTGCACCTCGCCACGCGGATAGAACATCCGGCAGAAACCGACCGGCGCCAGGATGAACGGGAGGTCGAGCGTGGTTCCAAGCACCGTCGTCCGCAGATCGCAACTCGGAACCGCTACGCACTGGCGCGGGCGAAAAGTGACGTCGGAGAAAGCGCGGCTGTTCTCGCGCAGCGTGACCTCGTCTTCCGCTCCGCCGTCGATATACGCGAAGACGACAGCGGGAAGCCGGCGCTTCGCCAGCCTCCTCAGGTCGCTGATGTTGACGACGCGAGGAAACATGACCGAGCGCGCGAGGCTCCGGTCGGACTTCATGCCTAGTCGGCGAACACGACAGTTCGTGTGCTGGTGTGCGACCGGAGCACGTCGGACGTGAGCTGCTTGCTCAGATAAACCTTCGACTCGCGGTTGTCGTACGGGTTGACCTCGTACTTGACCACGTTGAACTCGAGCTGGTCGAGCGTCCCTCGCATGTCGTAGAAGCGGTTTTTCGTCTTGACCACGACTTCGTGGTACCCGGACGCGTGCGCCCACGCCTCGGACTCCTCGGTGAGCGCGCGGAAGTGTCCCTGGCCGCGCCAGTCGCGCCGCGTGCCGCCAATCCAGCTATAGAGGACCTTGCGGCCCTCGAACCGCACCGCGTTCTTCAGCCGCGCGACGAGATCGGTGAGCTTTGGCTCGTCCTCGCGTTCGCGCAGCTCGTGGACGATCTTGTACGACACGGGCACGACGAGTCCGGGGTCGGATGGCAGCGGCGCTTCGGCCATCAGGATGAGGCTCTCGCGCTTGCGCAGGCGGTTCATGATCTCCTGCGCGGTCTTTTTGCGCGGGAATTCGCCAAAGTGCTCCTCGATGTACTGAATCTCCAGCGCGCCCGTGTCGAGCGGGTATTGCTTGATCAGATACTCCAAACTCGCTCCATGGTGTTCTGCCGAATTCTATAATGCTCCGCCAGACCCATTCTGACCGATCCCTCCGACGAACTCACCCGCCGCACACGTCTCTGGTGGGAACACCATCCGATGGATTACTTCGGACATCAGGGACGTCCCGACCTGTCCGACGACGAGATCGCGCGCGGGTTCTTCAGGCGTATCGATGCCGCGCTTTATCGCGCTGCCTGGTTTGCGCAGCCGCTCGGCGAGCCGCTTTTCGCGGGGCTGATCGACTACCGTTCCCTGCGCGGGAAGCAGGTCCTGGAGGTGGGGTCCGGGCTGGGCGCCATCTCCGCGACGCTCGCTCGCCACGGAGCGCAGGTCACGGCTCTTGATCTGACCTGGACGGGCGCCTCGTCGACCGCGCGCCGGTTCGCGCTCGACGGCACCCACGGCTCACCCGTCCAGGGCGAGGCCGAACGGCTTCCGCTTGCTGACGGATCGTTCGACTTCGTCTGGTCCTGGGGGGTCATCCTGCACGCGCCGAATCCGGCGAAGGCCATCGCCGAGATGCACCGTGTGCTGCGCCCCGGCGGTGAGGTGCGCATGATGATCTACAACCGCCACTCGATCTACAACTGGCTTGGAATCATCGCGCGATACGGCGTTCTGCGCATGCAGTTGCTGCGTCACTCGGTGCAGGACCTGTGGAACCGGTACTCGGACGGCCGCGGGGTCGGCGGCTGCCCTCACGTCGGCTATTTCAGCGCAGGCGAGCTCCGTTCTTTCATGACGGCCGCAGGCTTCGATCTCGTGGAGCTGCGCGCATTCGAACAGAAAACCGTTCTGACGCACATCGTTCCTCCATCGATGCGACCAGCGATGGAGAAGATGATCCCTGACAACCTGATGCACGCGCTCTTCGGGCGGCTCGGGATGCTGTTGTACTGCCGCGCGCGGAAAAGAACGACGTCCGCCTGAAGGCGGCCCAGCCGCTGATGAGCGCATCAGGTGGATGTCCTACCCGACGAGCGACGGGGCACATCCCTTGCTGGCGCTGACCTCATAAGGGGGACACATGATTCGCCAGACCATTGTTCACGTCGCACTCGTGCTGAGTGTCGGAGCGGGCGTTGCCGCCGCGCAGTCTGCATCGATGACACTGGGCACGATCCGCATCACCCAACCCGTGCTTGCTCACGGCAAGCCGCTTGCGCCCGGGACCTACGAGGTGCGGCTCACTGATGAATCCCTTCCGCCGAATCCCGGTCAGTCGCCGGACGCGGTGCGCGTCGTCGAGTTTGTGAAAGACGGCCAGGTCGTCGCGCGCGACGCCGCGGAAGTGATGACGGCAGAGGGATTCGTGGTTGGGACGGCGGGCCGCGCGGGTTCTTCAAAGCCGCGGGTCGAGATGCTCAAGGGTGGCGAGTTCGTTCGCGTCTCTGCGATGCGTGACGGAATGCGCTATCTCATCTATCTGCCGATGGCCAACGCCCAAAGCTCGAAGCCCAATGCCCAATGACAAACGCTGTTGAGTCTTGAGCCTTGAGCCTTGACTTCGGTCGTCAGCATCATGCCGGCGCGAGCGAAGGCTCGTAGGCGAGATTCGACCCGAGCCAGCGCTCCGCCTCTGTTATGGGCATGCCCTTTCGCGCCGCGTAGTCCTCGAGCTGATCGCGGCCGAGACGGCCCACATTGAAGTACTTCGCGTGAGGATTCGCGAAGTACAAACCGCTCACCGACGCCGCGGGCGTCATCGCGCAGCTCTCCGTCAGCGAGATGCCCGTGCGCTCTGCGCCAAGCAGAGAGAACAGCTTCCACTTCTCACTGTGGTCGGGGCACGCAGGGTAGCCGAAGGCGGGACGAATACCTCGATATCTCTCGTGCACGAGATCATCGGCTGTGAGCCGCTCCTGCGTGCCGTAACCCCAATCCTTTCGTGCGCGCGCGTGCAGATATTCCGCGAACGCTTCCGCCAGCCGGTCGGCAAGCGCCTTGACCATGATCGCGTTGTAGTCGTCATGGTCGGACTCGTAGAGCGCAACGAGCTCCTGTGCGCCGACGCCCGCGGTCACCGCAAACGCGCCGAGGTAGTCGGCGACGCCGCTGTCGAGCGGCGCGATGAAGTCCGCGAGGGAGCGATTCGGCTTGCCGTCGCCGATGTCCTCCTGCTGTCGGAGCATGTTGAATCTCAATAACTCGCCGGGACCCGGGATCCGGGATCCGGGATCCGAGTCGTACACCACAATGTCTTCCCCGTCAGTGTTCGCCTTCCAGAACCCGTAAACGCCTCTGAGCGTCAGCAGGCGATCGCGTACGATTCGACCCAGCAGCTCTTGCGCATGCTCGTAGAGCTCGCGCGCGGCGGCGCCGTACTGCGGATGATCCAAAACCGCCGGGAATCGTCCTTTCAATTCCCACGCGGAAAAAAAGAACGTCCAGTCGATGAACGGGACCACGTCTTCGAGTCGCACATCATCCAGGAGGCGTGACCCGGTGAATGACGGCGTCGCGATGGCGTCCGGGCGCCAGTCCAGCCGGAGCCGATTGGCTTTCGACGCAGGCCATGTCAGCAGAGGACGGCGACGAACCGCGCCATGCTGCTCGCGGAGCCGCTCCTGTCCGGCGCGATTGGCCTGATCGAAGTCGGGCCGTTGGGCGTCGCTGAGCAGTCTGGCGACGACGTCAACTGCGCGCGACGCATCGAGCACGTGCACGACCGGCTGGCTGTATTCCGGCGCGATCTTCACGGCGGTATGCTGGCGGCTGGTCGTCGCGCCACCAATCAGCAGCGGGAGTGTCATGCCCCGGCGCTCCATCTCGCGCGCGACAAAGACCATCTCGTCGAGTGACGGTGTGATGAGCCCGCTCAAGCCGATCATGTCGGCGTTCTCGTCGAGCGCTGTCTGAAGAATCTTCGCAGCCGGCACCATCACGCCAAGGTCGACGATCTCGTAGTTGTTGCAGCCGAGCACGACCGCCACGATGTTCTTGCCGATATCGTGGACGTCGCCTTTCACGGTCGCCATGACAACCTTGCCCTGTGCCCGGTGCGTATCGCCGCTCAGCCGCTTCTCCTCTTCCATGTACGGCAGGAGGTAGGCGACCGCCTTCTTCATCGCGCGCGCGCTTTTCACAACCTGCGGGAGGAACATCTTGCCGGCGCCGAACAGGTCGCCGACGATCTTCATCCCGTCCATCAGCGGTCCCTCGATCACGTCGAGTGGACGCGCGAGTGTCAGCCGGGCCTCCTCGACGTCCACCTCGATGAAGTCGACGACGCCATGGACCAGCGCATGCGCCAGGCGCTTCTCGACGGGCGCATCGCGCCACGCCACGTCGTGCACCCGTTTCGTGCCGTCGCCTTTGACGGTGTCGGCGAATTGCACCAGCCGCTCGGTGGCATCCGGGCGCCGGTTGAAGATCACGTCCTCGACGTGCTCGAGGAGATCCTTCGGGATGTCTTCGTAGACGACCAGCTGACCGGCGTTGACAATCCCCATGTCAAGACCCGCCTTGATCGCGTGAAACAGGAACGCCGAATGAATGGCCTCGCGGACGATGTCATTGCCGCGGAAGGAGAATGACAGGTTGCTGACGCCACCGCTGATTTTCACCCCTGGACAGGCGGCCTTGATGACCTTCGTCGCTTCGATGAAGTTGATCGCGTATTCGTTGTGCTCGTCGAGGCCGGTCGCAATCGCGAGGATGTTCGGATCGAAAATGATGTCGACTGGGTCGAACCCCGCCTGTTCAGTGAGCAGGGTGTACGCCCGCCGGCAGATGGCGACCTTGCGGGCGACCGTGTCCGCCTGTCCCTGCTCGTCGAACGCCATGACGACGACGGCCGCGCCGTAGCGGCGAACGGTCCGCGCTTTTCGCAGGAAATCCTCTTCGCCTTCCTTGAGGCTGATCGAATTGACGACGCCCTTGCCCTGGACGCATTTCAGGCCGGCTTCGAGGACGGTCCACTTCGAGCTGTCGACCATGATCGGGACGCGCGCGATGTCTGGTTCCGTGGCGATCAGATTGAGGAACGTCGTCATCGCCGCTTCCGAATCGAGCATCCCTTCGTCCATGTTCACGTCGAGGATGTTCGCGCCGCCGCGCACCTGATCGAGCGCGACGTGCGCCGCCTCGACGAAATCACCGGTCGTCACGAGCCGCGCGAAGCGCTTCGAGCCGGTGACGTTGGTGCGCTCGCCGATCATGATGAAGTTGGTCTCGGGGCGGATCGTCAGCGTTTCGAGCCCTGCGAGTTGAGTAAACGCGTTGGGATTTGGGATTTGGGATTTGGGATCCGGGATTTGCTCCCGCGGCGGAAGACCGGTTACAGCCGCCGCGATGGCCCGAATGTGATCGGGCGTGGTCCCGCAGCATCCCCCGAGGATGTTCACGAAGCCTGACTCCGCGAAGTCACGTACGAGCCTGGCCGTCTCGTCGGGCAGCTCGTCGTACTGGCCGAACGCGTTCGGTAGTCCGGCATTCGGATAGCAGGTGACGTAGGTCTCGGCGATGCGCGACAGCTCCGCGAGATATGGCCGCATCTCGCGCGCGCCGAGCGCGCAGTTGAGTCCCACGCTGAACGGCCGCGCGTGCCGGATCGACGCGTAGAACGCGTCGAGTGTCTGTCCCGACAGCGTCCGTCCGCTGCGGTCGGTAATTGTCACCGAGATCATCAGTGGCAGTTGGACCCGCTTCTCCTCGAACACGTCGAGAATGGCGACGATCGCGGCTTTCGCGTTCAGCGTATCGAAGATCGTCTCAAGCAGGATTAGATCGGCGCCTCCATCAACAAGGCCGCGTACATGATCCCGGTAAGCCTCGGCGACCTGGTCAAACGTCACCGCGCGAAACGCCGGGTTGCCCACGTCGGGCGAGATCGACAGCGTTCGGTTCGTCGGCCCGATTGCGCCGGCGACGAACCGCGGGTGCTCCGGTGTCCTTGCGGTCCATTCATCGGCCGCGGCCCTGGCCAGGCGCGCCCCCTCGCGGCTCAACTCATACGCCAGCGATTCGAGCCCGTAGTCGGACTGCGCAATCGCGGTCGATGAAAACGTATTGGTTTCGATGATGTCGGCGCCGGCCGCAAGGTAGGCGCGGTGAATCTCGCCGACGACGTCGGGGCGCGTGAGGATGAGCAGGTCGTTATTACCCTTCAGGTCGCACGGATGCTCGCGAAACCGCTCACCGCGGAAGTCGGCCTCGGTCAGCTGGTAGCGCTGGATCATCGTCCCCATCGCGCCGTCGAGGAGGAGGATGCGTGTGGCGAGAAGCCCGTGGAGTCGCTCGATCGTCGTCATGCGTACCGTTTGGATTTGGATTGGGATTTGGGCTTTGGGCTTTGGGATTTGGGCTTTGCCATCTGCGTCTTCACTCCGCTTGCGATAAGCACAGCAAACGGATCGCCAGCCTTGCTTGCGCCGACGTGGACTCGCACGTCGGTCAATCCGGCGGCGCGCAGCATGGAGTCCAGCTCCGTGCTCGAGAAACCGAGGTGGCGATCGCCAAAGCGGTTTCGGACCCACGTCTGGTCGTGTTCTCGCAAATCGAGGATCAACAGGCGGCCGCCCGCCCGCAGGACGCGGGCCGTTTCCGCGATCGCCCGCTCGGGGTCGCTCGCATGGTGCAGCGATTGCGAAAGCATCGCGACATCCACCGAGTCGTCTCGGAGTGGCAGGCGTGAGAGGTCGCCCTTTTTCCACTCGACGTTCTCGACGTGCCGTCGCACGGCGAGCGCCTTGGCGCGCTCGAGGACTTCATCGGAGCGATCGATGCCGACGACCGTGCGGGCCCACCGCGCGGTCTCGAGGGTCAGATAGCCTTCGCCGCAGCCGATGTCGGCGACGTCGAGCGGCGGCAGGAGGTGGCCCAGGGCGCGCGCCCAGGCCGCCCAGCTGCGGCCTGGCACGAGCTGTCGGGGATCGCCGTGCGTCTCGAAGTTCTCCTTGCGGAGGCGCAGCACCTCCTGCATGCGCGCCTCGTCGGCGCGGACCGCGCGATCGGATGCGCCCGATTCGAAGTGCGCGTCGAGCAGCGTCCAGAGCGAACCGTTGCCATTGCCCCGCGCGTCCTCGGCGACGGTGTAATAGACGAAACCTGCTTCGCGCTCTTCAGTGACGAGCCCGGCGTCCTTCAGCAGCCCCAGATGGCGGGACACGCTGGATTGGGCGACGCCGAGAATCCCGGTGAGCTCCGTGACGTTGAAACGGTCCTGGGCGAGGAGGCGCAACAGCCGCAGACGCGTCGAGTCCGAGAGGAGGCGAAAAAGCGCTGAGGTCTGCTGCATTGCATCTCTAAATATACATATATCGATATGATCACCTCAACCCCCGGATCCCTTGGGTCGGCCAACTCTTGCATTCGCGCACGGGATTGCCTCGAATTTCCCAAAAAAGCACGTCCGATTATGCTTGGTGTCACTTGAATTGTGCATAGTTAGCACTAAATTAGGACTCAGATTGCAAAAAACAGATTCACATCTTCGAGATAGACCATCGAATATTGCGAAGTGATCACTGTTTCGTGCATAATCTGAACTTCCGCGCCGCTATCCGAGCCCGCAGCGCTTTCATACCAACGACAGACGCACGAGTAGAAAGGCAGGCCGTAACAATGGGATCCGCAGCACTCTCAGAAGCCGTCAAGAGCATCCGCGACTGGTCGATGAACGAGGGGCGCACCTCCTCGTTGACGACGGCCAAGGCCGCCGAGGCGTTTGGCAGCCTCGTATTCAACGACAAAGCGCAGCAGGAGCGGTTGCCGAAGGCGGCGTATCGCGCATTGCGAGCCACCATTACTCGTGGAGAGACACTCGATGTGTCGACCGCCGACGCGGTGGCGACCGCGTTGAAGGACTGGGCGGTCGAACACGGCGCGACGCATTACACGCACTGGTTCCAGCCGCTCACGGGCATTACCGCCGAGAAGCACGATTCGTTTCTCGCACCCTCCAGCGACGGCAGTGCGATCGCCGAGTTCCGCGGCAAGGAATTGATCAAGGGCGAGCCCGATGCATCGAGCTTCCCGTCAGGCGGCATGCGCTCCACCTTTGAGGCCCGCGGCTACACGGCATGGGATCCCACGAGCCCGCCCTGGCTGCACGTCAGTGGCAATAGCGCCACGCTCGTCATCCCGACCGCGTTCGTGAGCTGGACCGGCGAGGCGCTCGACAAGAAGACCCCGCTGCTCCGCTCGATGGAAGCGGTCTCGAAGCAGGCCGTTCGCGTCCTGAAGCTGTTTGGCTCGACGGCGGAGCGTGTGTTCGCGACGTGCGGTCCGGAGCAGGAATATTTCCTCATCGATCGAAACTTTTATTTCGGACGTCCTGACCTGATCAACGCCGGCCGCACCCTGTTCGGCGCGACGCCCCCGAAGGGCCAGGAGATGGAAGACCAGTACTTCGGCGCTATTCCCGAGCGCGTGCTCGCCTGCATGGCCGAAGCCGAGCTGGAGCTGTACAAAGTCGGCGTGCCGGTGAAGACGCGCCACAACGAGGTCGCGCCGAGCCAGTACGAAATCGCGCCGGTTTTCGAGAACGCCAACGTCGCCGCCGACCATCAGATGATGACGATGGAGACATTGACGAAGATCGCGCCGAAGTACGGCCTCGCGTGCCTGCTGCACGAGAAGCCGTTCGCGGGCATCAACGGCTCCGGGAAGCATGTCAACTGGTCGCTCTCCGACGAGTTCGGCAACAACCTGCTGGGTCCGGGAGACACACCGCACGACAACATGCAGTTCCTCGTGTTCTGTGCAGCGGTGCTCAAGGCGGTCGACAAGTGGCAGGGTCTGCTCCGCGCCAGTATTGCGAGTGCAGGCAACGACCATCGCCTCGGCGCGAACGAGGCGCCTCCCGCCATCCTATCGGTGTTCCTGGGCGACCAGCTCACCGACATCTTCGAGCAGCTCGAGAAGGGCAGCGCGAAGTCGACCAAGCAGGGTGGCACGCTCGACATCGGCGTCAGCGTCCTTCCCAAGCTTCCACGCGACGCCGGCGATCGGAACCGCACGAGCCCATTTGCGTTCACCGGCAACAAGTTCGAGTTCCGCGCCGTATCGTCGGGACAGAACATCGCGTTCCCGAACACCATGCTGAACGCTGCAATGGCCGATGCGCTCGATTCGATCGCGACCGAACTGGAAGGCGCGAAAGGCGAGGATCTGAACAAAGCGGTCGCCAAGCTGCTGACCAAGATCGTCAAGCAGCACAAGCGGATCGTGTTCAACGGCAACAACTACTCGCCGGCGTGGGAGAAGGAGGCCGGTAAGCGCGGTCTCCTGAACCTGAAGAACACCGTTGATGCGTTGCCGCAGCTGATCAAGTCTGAGGCGACCAAGCTGCTCGACAAGTACAAGATCCTCAACGAGCGTGAGATTCACGCCCGTTACGAGGTCTTCCTCGAGAACTACAACAAGACCATCAATGTCGAGGGGCAGTTGATGGTCCTCATGGCGAACCGCTACATCCTTCCAGCAGCGCTCGAGTACCTGAAGCGGATCGGTCAGAGCGTGACCGCGGTGAAGTCGGCCGGGAGCTCGAGCGTGCAAGGCAAGAAGCTGCTCGGGAAGTACACGAAGCTGGTCGACAAGTTCAAGGCGCAGTCCGACGCGCTGTGCGATCTCCTCGAGCATCACAGCGCAACGTCTGCCGAGAAGCACGCGAAGTACATGCGCGACAAGATCGTGCCCGCGATGGCCAAGCTTCGCGTCATCGGCGATGAGATCGAAGTGCTCACGCCGCACGAACTGTGGCCGCTCCCGACCTATCGCGAAATGTTGTTCGTGAAGTAGTCCAAAACGTTGTCAGGGAAGGGGCGGGTCCTCAGACCCGCCCTTGTTTACGTAGGCCACGAAGACGAATTGGCCACAAAGATCACGGGGAATACTGCTAATCGGTCTTTGTTGCCTGCCGTGGCGGTGGCCCCTCGTCCCGTCATCACCTCGAATACGGGCGCAAGCGCACGGAGCATCCGCCCGGAAGACCTTCGAGACCGATCGTTCCGCCCCCGAAAAAAGGAAGGCGTGGTCGTAAAGCTGGTACCCATCCTGCACGGCTGCACTGTCGAACTTGGCCGCCGTGCGACTTGCGTAAATCAGAGGTCCCGGAACGAGGGCGAGAGGATCCCCATCGGGCATGGATTTCCCCGGGGGTTTTGCGCGAAATGCGGCTCGCGTGTGAAAGCGCGACGCACGTCATCGCGAAACTGTGGTGCCGAAGAGCTGTTACGCAGACTGTCGATCCGTTCTGGTTCCAAGCATTTGGCCGCGTTCTCAGCCTCGAGCTGAGGCGAAATGGCACGCGGACGGATGACCCGGATGCAGCGGAAGGTTCGCAAAGCCAGTACGACGGTACATGTAAACAGTTACGGAACGCGGCGGCGTACATAGACGACGTGGACTCCGGGGTTCTGGATCGAATCCAAAGTTCCGGATGGGGTAGCGGCTTCGGCGTCCAACCGGGCCGCGCTTCAAAACAGGTAGACCAAGCGATCCGGCGATAAACCGGGTCGTGATTATGCGGCGGTTAGAAGCGAATGGGCATTCTCGAAAAGCTCCGTCCAACACCTCGCTGGAAACACACCGATCCCTCCGTGCGTGCGGCAGCTGTCTATGAGCTCGGGCCCGACGAAGGTGACGCACTGCGCGCGCTCGCGCGGGAGGACCCCGATGCGCGCGTCCGCCGCGCCGCGGTGACGCGGATCGACGACATCAGCGTGCTCGCCGACGTGGCGCGGACGGATCCCGACGAGGACGTTCGCAATGAAGCGATCCGCGGCCTCGCCGGACTCGCCGCCGAGGCGGACGACGTGTCGAGCGCCACCGACGCGGTGCGCCAGCTGCTTGGGCTTGGACGGACGAAGGAAGTCGTTGTCGTCGCCCGCGCCAGCACCAGCGTCGGCGTGCGCGCGGCCATCGTCGACCTGCTCGAGGATCAAAAGGCGCTTGGCTCGGTGAGCCGTCACGCGCAGGACAACGAGACTCGGCTGCGCGCCCTGGCGCGGATTGCGGATGCCGAGGAGCTGCTCAACGTCGCGCTGAAAGCCGAGCATACCGACGTGGCGGTGGCCGCGCTCGAACGCATCAACGGCCCCGAACAACTTGCGGCGATCGCGCAGCGGGCGCGCAACAAGGTCGCCGCGCGGCGGGCGCGCACGAAGCTTCGCGGCATCGAGGAGCCGGCGGAACCGGCGCGCGAAGAATCGGCGCCGATGACCGCTGAGGATCGCCGGCGGGCCATGGAACTCCTGCAGCGGGCCGAATCGATCGTCACGGTCCCTGATCCGGGAGAGGCGGCCGCGAGGTTCGCGGAAACCCGCCTGGCCTGGGCCGAATTCCAGGCGGACGTCGTGGTCGATTCAGGCATCGCGCAGCAGTTCGAGGCGGCGTCCGACGCGGTACGAGAGGCAATCGTCGAGCGGCAGCGGGAGCGCGCGGCGGAACAGGAGCGCGCCGAGGCGCTTGCGCGCGAGCAGGCGGATCGCGTGGCGATCTGTCAGCAGATCGAAAACCTCTCTGGCGATGACGCCAACGATCGCATCGCCGAGCTCAAAGTGCAGTGGGACGGCCTTCCACCGATGCCGTCGGAGTACGCCGCATCGCTCAACCGCCGGTTCCAGGATGGATGCCGCGCGTACGAGGATCGCGAGAGGCGCCGGATGCTTGCCCGGGCGGCCGCAGGGCGCCTGGAAACGCTGGCCACGGAGCTCGAGCAGCTGATCGCCTCGGACCAGCCGTTGGAAGAAATCGTCGCGCGGTGGCGTGGCCTCCGGCGCGACGCGGACGTGCTGCGGGAGCACGCCTCCGCCAACCCCGACGCTGCGGAGCGCCTCGAGAAATCGATCGCGACCATCGAGGAAAAGGAACACGAGCATCAGCAGCGCCGCGCGAAGGTGGAACAGGACAATCTGAAGCGGTTGCAGCAGATCGTACGGCAGGTCGAGACGCTCGCAGGCGGCGAACAGATGTCGCTCAAGGCGGGCGACCGCGCGCTGCGCGACATCCGATCCGCCATCGATGATCGCGCGCCGCTGCCGTCGAAGAAGGATCGACAGGACATTCAGGGCCGGCTCGAGGCGGCGCGGCTGAAAATCGCACCACGCGTCCAGGAGCTGCGCGACGCCGACGAGTGGCAGCGCTGGGCGAATCTCACCGTGCAGGAAGCGCTCTGCAAGGAGATGGAAGAGCTCAAGTCCGAAGAGAACCTCGACGTGGCGAGCCGGCGGATGCGCGAGCTGCAGGGGCGCTGGAAGCAGGTCGCGCTGGCGCCGCGGGCGCAGGGTGAGGCGATGTGGCGCCGCTTCAAGACGGCGCAGGACGCTGTCTTCGCGCGCACCTCGGTTCAGATGGCCGCACAGAACGAGGAACGTGCCGCGAACCTCGTCAAGAAGCAGGCGCTCTGTGAGCGCGCCGCTTCGATGGCAGATTCATCCGACTGGGTCCGGACGGCCGCCGAGATCCAGAAACTGCAGGCGGAGTGGAAAACAATCGGACCGGTCAGCCGCGGTCACGAGAAGGCCGTCTGGGAGCGGTTCCGGGCCGCATGCGATCGGTTCTTTACCCGGCGCCAGGAAGATCTGAAGCATCGCAAGGAAGAGTGGGCCGCGAACCTGGCGAAGAAAGAAGAGCTGTGCCAGAAAGCCGAGGCGCTCGCCGAGTCGACCGAGTGGGACATCACGGCGACGGAGGTCAAGCGCTTGCAAGCCGAGTGGAAGACAGTCGGGCCGGTGAGGAAATCGAAGTCCGAAGCCGTATGGCAGCGGTTCCGCGGCTCGTGCGATCGCTTCTTCGATCGTTACAAGCATCGCGACCAGTTGGAGCTGCAGCAGAAGGCGGCCGCGCGCGACACGATTATCCGCCAGCTGGAAGCGCTGCTGCCGCACAACGGCGACGCGCCTGGCGAGGCACCCCCGAATCTCTATGGCACCGTGCAGGAAGCCCGCACCAGGTGGCAGCAGGCGCCTGAGGTGCCGCGGCAGGTGCAGCAGGATCTGGCCGCCCGTTACTTCCAGGCGGTCGGCCGGCTCGTTGGCACCTGGCCCGCGGCGTTTGGCGGAACCGATCTCGACCCCGAAACGACGCGCAAGCGGATGGAGAAGCTGCTCTCGAAGGTCGAAGAGCTCGTGCCGACGGCGCAGGAGCGCGCGCAGGCGAGACAGTTGTCACCCACCGAGCTCCTTGCCGAAAAATGGCGTGAGCGCCTCGCCGCAAACACAATTGCCGGTGGGCGCGCGGCTGAAGAGAACGAAGAAATCCGGTGGCGAAACGCCGAGCAGGAAGTCCGCAGCGCGCAGGCGCAGTGGATGCGGCTCGGGCCAGTGCCGCCCGAGGTGGCCGCTCCGCTGAACGAGCAATTCCAGCGCGCGTGCCGGAAGTTCTACGACTCGAGACGCAAAGCGTCCTGAACACAAAGGGCCGGCTGAAGCCGGCCCTTGCGGTCACGCGGACCTGAAAGGTCCGCGCCGCAACACAATTCTCCGTGTCTCTGTGTCTCCGTGGCCCGTGGGGGTGAGATGCCTACCCTTCGAGATAGGTGTACCCGTGCAGGCCGTCTTCGTAGAACCGAAGCAGCCGCCCCGCGCCCTCGTAATCGACCTTCCCCGCGCGCACGGCTGTTTCCACATCCGTCCGGAGCTTTGAGAGCAGCGACTCCGCATCGAACTCGACGTAGTCCAGCACCTCGCGCACGGTGTCGCCCTTGATCAACGTGTCGAGACGCGCGTGGCCGTGCTCGTCGAGCGAGACATGCACCGCATGGGTGTCGCCGAACAGGTTGTGGAGGTCCCCCAGGATCTCCTGGTACGCGCCAACGAGGAAGACCCCGAGATAGTAGTCGTCCGCATTGAGCGTATGGAGCGGTAGCGTTTTCTTGACATCGCGTCGGTCGACGAAGCGATCGAGCTTGCCATCCGAGTCGCAGGTGATGTCACCGAGCACCGCGTGGTTCAGCGGCTTTTCGTTCAGGCGATGGATCGGCATCACCGGGAACAACTGCTTGATCGCCCAGCTGTCGGGAATCGACTGGAAGAGCGAGAAGTTGCAGAAGTAGGTATCCGAGAGCTGCTCGTCGAGGTTCTGCAGATCTTCCGGCACTTCGGCCATCGTCTGCACGATCTTCTGGAGCCTCGTGCAAATCGCCCAGAACAGATTCTCCGCCATGCTGCGCTGATCGAGCGGCAGGTAGCCGCCGTTGAAGAGGCTGAGCGCCATGTCGAGCGCCTGCTGCGCGTCGTGAAACGCCTCGAGGGCGTTCCGCGCGGTGACGTTGTTATAGGTCTCGATCAGGTCCGCGAGCGGCTGCTCCCAGTCCGGGTTCGCCACCGACGGGATCTTCTCGTCGCCGAAACCCGACACGCCGAGGACGTTGAACACGAGCACGCTGTGGTACGCGACGACGGCGCGTCCGCTCTCCGACACGATCGTCGGATGCGCCACGCCCGCCTCGTCGCACACGGTCTGAATGTGGTAGACGACGTCGTTGGCGTACTCCTGGAGCGTGTAGTTCATGCTCGACTCGAAGTTCGTCTGCGATCCGTCGTAGTCCACGCCAAGCCCGCCGCCGACGTCGAGGTACTGAAGGCCGGCGCCAAGCTTCGCCAGCTCGGTGTAGCACCGCGCCGCTTCGTTCAGTGCGCCTTTGACGATCCGGATGTTCGTGATCTGGCTGCCGAGATGGAAATGCAGCAGCTTGAGGCAGTCCTGCATGTCCCGCGACTTGAGTTCCTCGAGCCCTCGGATAATTTCGCTGACCGTCAGGCCGAACTTCGAGCGGAACCCGCCTGACGACTGCCAGCGTCCGCTTCCGCGCGACGCCAGTTTCACGCGCATCCCGATCTGCGGCCGGACGCCAAGCTTCTCCGCGGCTTCGAGAATCAGCCCCAGCTCGGTGTATTTCTCGACGACCGGAATGATATTGCGTCCGATTTTGACCGCGAGCATCGCCGTTTCGATGAACTCCGCGTCCTTGAACCCGTTGCAGATGATCGGCGTGTCGTTGTCCGCCAGTGCGACCACGGCGAGCAGCTCCGGCTTGGAGCCTGCTTCGAGGCCGAAGCCGTAGGGCCGTCCGAAATGGAGCACTTCCTCGACGACCTGGCGCTGCTGGTTCACTTTGATCGGGTAGACGCAGCTGTAGCCGCCCTGGTACTGGTGCTGCGTGATGGCGCCCTGAAACGCTGAGTGGATTTCGCTCAGGCGATGTTTCAGGATGTCGGTAAAGCGCACGAGCACCGGGAGGCTGATGCCGCGCAACTGCAGGCGATCGATCAGCTCCTTCATGTCGATGGCCCGTGCCGGGTCCTTGGTCGGATGGACCTGGACGTGACCCGAGGCGTTCACGGAAAAGTAGCCGTTACCCCAGCGAGGCACCTCGTAGAGCTCGCTCGCGTCGTGCACGCTCCACGCGGTGGTCGACGAGGTGCTCCCGGCGAGCGGGGGCGGCGCGGGTCGTCCGTTCGTGATCGTGCTCATGTGCGCATCATGATAAACGCTTTCCCGCCAATCTGATCGCGCTGATCGCGGCTCGCGTGCAAATTTCTTGGATGGCGACCGCGTCCACACATATGCTGACGAGATGAGCGAGCGCGTGCCCGCGATCAAGGTCGTCATGATGCCGAAGGACACCAACGCGCACGGTACGATCTTCGGCGGCGTCATCCTCTCGAACATCGACCTCGCCTCCGGCGTGGAGGCGTTCAAGGTCGCGCCGCACTTGTTCGTCACGAAGGCGATGCGCGAGGTCGAATTCCACCATCCGGTCTTCACCGGCGACCTCGTGAGCTTCTATGCCTCGACGGTTCGCGTCGGCCGGACGTCGGTCACCATCCGCGTCGAGGTGGAGGCCGAGCGATGGGGGTGGGATGCCAAACGGGGCGTCGAACGAGGTGAACGGGTCAAAGTCACCGAGGCGGAGGTGATCCTCGTCGCCGTGGACGCCGACGGCAAGCCCGTGCCCATTCGACCCGATCCGGTGACGGCATGAAGTGGATCAGCAGCCGCGGCGCCTCGCCCGCGGTGCCGTTCATCGATGCGCTGTTTGCCGGTACCGCGCCTGACGGCGGGTTGTACATGCCCGAGCGGCTCGATCCGCTTTCTCCTTCGCAATTGGACGCAATCCGCGCCGCCAACGGGAACATCGTCGACATCGGCTCCATCGTGGGCGCACACCTGTTGCGGGACGAAATCTCCGCGACGGACCTGAACGCGCTCGTCCGGGACGCCCTTGATTTCCCTATTCCCCTGGTCCAGGTCACAGACAACGTCTGGGCGCTCGAGCTGTTTCACGGCCCGACGATGGCCTTCAAGGACGTCGGCGCGCGCGTGCAGGCGCGGCTGCTGCACCACTTCACCGATGGAACGCCGCTGACGATTCTCGTGGCCACATCAGGGGATACGGGCAGTGCGGTGGCGCAGGCGTTCCACGGCGTTCCCGACACGCGCGTCGTCGTGCTCTACCCCGAGGGGAAGGTGACCGACGTTCAGGAAGCGCAGATGGCTTCGCTTGGCGACAACATCATTGCTGTAGCCGTCCATGGCACCTTTGATGACTGTCAGCGGCTCGTCAAGGAGGCGTTTGCGGATGACGATTTGCGAACGCACGTGTGGCTGACGCCGGCGAACTCCATCAACCTGGGACGGTTACTGCCGCAGGTCTTCTACTATTTCGTGCTCGCGGCGATGGAGAGGCCGACGGTTTCCGTTCCCAGCGGCAACTTCGGGAATCTGACGGCCGGTCTGATCGCGAAGCGGATCGGCCTTCCTGTCGAGCGCTTCGTCGCGGCCACCAACGCCAACGATGTGGTGCCGCAATACCTTGCATCAGGGGAGTACAAGCCCAGAGCGTCGGTAAAGACGGTCGCCAACGCCATGGACGTGGGCGCTCCGAGCAATTTCGAGCGGATGCGCGCGATGTACGGCGATAACTTCGAGGCGCTGCGCTGCGACATCGTCGGTGCCGCGTTTGACGATGCGACGGTCGTTGCGGAGATCGGCACGGTCTACCGCCGGTACGGATACCTCCTGGACCCGCACGCCGCGATCGCCTGGCTAGGGCTGCAAGGGACGCTGTCGACCGGCGATCCGCGTGCGCCCGGCGTGTTCCTGGCGACGGCGCACCCGGCAAAGTTCCGAGAGGTCGTCGAACCGGCGATTGGCGAAGTGATTCCGCTGCCGCCGGTGCTTGCAGAGGCCATTACCCGCCCGCGTCACAGCGAGCGCCTCCCGGTCGATTACGGGGCGCTGAAGAGTTTGCTGCTCGCGCACTCACGCTAAGATCGTCGGATGCCGACGCTCGATACATTCCGTCCTGAACCTGGCTCCCTTCCGACACGCGACGCGATTCCTGACCGCTACAAATGGGATCTGACGTCGATCTGCGCCACATGGGACGACTGGTCGACCGGCTACAAACGGCTCGACGACGCCATCGCAGCCTTCACCGCTTTCCAAGGCACGCTGGCGCAGGGACCGAACCGGCTCCTCGCTGCGTTCAGGGCGATGGACGAGATGGGCGAATTGAGCTATCGCGTCTGGTACTTCGCGTCGCTCCAGTACGACGAAGATCAGCGGAACAACGACATCAACGCGCGGCGCCAGCAGGTGCAGATCCTGTTTGCCCGCCAGCAGCAGGCGAGCTCCTGGTTCAACCCCGAGTTGCTGGAGATTCCGCTCGAGACCGTCCGGGGCTGGCTCGCAGCGAACTCGGATCTTGCGACGTATCGCTTTGCGATCGAGAGTCTGTTCCACGAGCAGCAGCACGTGCTCGACGAACAGGGCGAGCGCCTGATGTCGTTCGCGGGACGCTTCAACAGCGTGCCGTACGACAGCTATTCGGCGTTGACGACGGCCGACGTGAAGTTTCCGTCGCTGACGCTGTCGAACGGGAACAAGATCACGCTCACGTATGGACAGTACCGAGCCCTGCTCGAAACGAACCCCAACCAGGACGACCGCGCCGCCGCGTATCGGGCGTTTCATCAGACATTTGCCGACAGCCAGAACACCTACGCCGCGCTCTACAACGGCGTGCTGCAGCGCGACTGGTTCCACGCGCGCGCGCGCGGATACAAGACCACACTGGACGCGGCGCTCCACGGCAACAACATTCCCACGTCGGTCGTTGAAAACCTCATCGAGGTGACGAAGCAGGGCGTCGAGCCGCTGCGCCGGTACCATCGGCTGCGGCGCCGCGTGCTCGGCGGGCCAACGTACCGGCTGTTCGACGTGTTCGTGCCGCTCGTCGAACATACGGCGCGGTATCCGTACGACGACGTGGGCGCGTGGATCGTCGATTCGGTGGCGCCACTCGGCCGCGAGTACCAGCAGAACGTGCGGCGCGCGTTCGACGGCCGCTGGATCGACGTCTTCGAGAACAGCGGCAAGCGGAGCGGCGCGTACTCGGCCCCGGTGTACGGTGCGCATCCGTTCATGCTGCTGAACTACAACGAGACCCTCGACGCGGTCTTCACGCTGGCGCACGAGATGGGCCACTCGATGCACACGCTCCTGTCGCATCAGTCGCAGCCGTTCGTCTATGCCGGCTATACGATTTTCGTGGCGGAGGTGCCCTCCACGCTCAACGAGGCGCTGTTTCTCGACTTGATGCTGGAGCGCGCCAGGAACCGTGACGAGCGCGTCGTCCTGCTGCAGCACGCGATCGACAGCATTGCGAGCACGTTCTATACGCAGGTCATGTTTGCCGACTTCGAGCTGCAGGCGCATCGCCTTGTCGAACAGGATCTGCCGGTCACGGCCGAGGCGCTCAACACGATCTACGCGGCGTTGCTGGATGCCTACTATGGCGACGTCATCGACAAGGAAGAGGTGTCGCGGGTGACTTGGGCGCGGATTCCGCACTTCTTCAGCACGCCGTACTACGTCTATCAGTACGCGACGTGCTTTGCGTCGACAGCCCGGCTGATGCAGGGCGTCCGATCGAAGACTCCCGCGGAACGAGAGGACGGGGTGAAGCGATACCTCGATCTGCTGCGGGCGGGCGGCTCCGACTACCCGATGAATCTCCTCGC
>Ga0105347_1000289_pt1 | contig 24959 bp, 23 predicted proteins | sample EasRivMeERMLT890_FD_89677 | JGI IMG/M metagenome (GOLD analysis project Ga0105347, IMG submission 89677) | Soil microbial communities from meander-bound floodplain in the East River, Colorado, USA - East River MetaG ERMLT890 | ecosystem: Environmental > Terrestrial > Soil > Floodplain | place... | reverse complement strand
TCGGCGCCCATCATGACCTTGTCCTTGGCCAACTCGAGGTCGATCATGTTGACTTTTTCCTGGTCATTCCGAGCTGCCAGCAAAGCGGCTTCGTTTACGAGATTTTCCAAGTCCGCGCCGGTAAACCCGGGCGTGGATCGCGCCAGCACGCTGACGTCCACGTCCGTCGACATCGGCACCTTCCGGGTGTGCACCTGTAAGATACCTTCTCGCCCTCTGATGTCCGGTCGTGGCACTACAACGTGCCGATCGAACCGCCCTGGACGGAGCAACGCGGGATCCAAGACGTCAGGGCGGTTGGTGGCAGCGATGAGAATGACTCCCTCGTTGGACTCGAATCCATCCATCTCAACCAACAGCTGGTTCAGGGTCTGTTCACGCTCGTCATGGCCGCCACCGAGGCCGGCTCCGCGATGACGTCCAACCGCGTCGATTTCGTCGATAAAAATGATGCAAGGCGCCTTCTTTTTGCCTTGGACGAAAAGGTCACGGACTCGGGAAGCTCCGACGCCGACGAACATTTCTACGAAATCGGAACCGCTGATACTGAAGAACGGGACCCCGGCTTCGCCCGCGATGGCACGAGCCAACAGGGTCTTGCCGGTTCCCGGGGCCCCCACGAGCAAACACCCTTTGGGAATTCGGCCGCCAAGTTTCGTGAATTTTTTCGGATCTTTTAGGAATGCGATGATCTCTTGCAGCTCATCTTTGGCCTCATCCACGCCGGCGACGTCGCTAAAGGTTACGCGGTGTTGATTCTCCGTAAGCAGTTTTGCGCGGCTCTTGCCAAAGGACATCGCCTTGCCGCCGCCCACCTGCATCTGGCGCATGAAAAATATCCACACCCCAATCAGAAGCAGCATGGGAAACCAGTTAAGCAGTAGCACCAAGTACCACGGCGACTCGTCAGCGGGTTTCGCGGCGATTTTCACCTGTTTATTCCGCAATGACTTCACCAGCGCCGGATCATCCGGCGCAAAGGTTCTGAACGGTTCAGCGTTCTGGTATTTGCCCTGAATATGATGTCCTTGGATCACGACCTCTCGAACGTCGCCGCGCTCCACGCCCGCCATAAATTCGCTGAAGATAATTTCCGGTTCGCGCCGGTAGGGTTTGCTAAAAATGCTGAAAATCCCAAACAAAACGAGCGCCAAGACCAACCAAAGTGCAATATGTTTTGCTGACGGACTCAAGAAATTCCTCCGCCCATGAAAAACCCCTCGCACATCGCCGGTGTTGATTCTAGCTCTTGGGGTACAGCAGCGCAACGGAAGGCAGCTTTTTGTTGCCCCCCAAATAGGCTGCAGCCCAACGCCATGAGTGTGCGCTGGCTGAAAGCAAGGCAGAATCGCAGGCCGTTCTGGACCAGGTAGGCGGGTTCACCCGCGTAGATAAAAAAGGGGCAAGCCGACCGTGATCACGATCGACTTGCCCTCATAGCTGTACGCAAACGCGCCGGAGATTGTTACTTCTTTCCGTTAGTACCGAAAAGCTCCGCGCCCCATTTCTTCGCCGTGGCATCCAACACTTCTTTGCTCGATTCCGCCACTGGCGGGAAATCTTTCATCCACTCATAGGGCCGCGTGGCGTCAATAATGGCGCGGGAGTTGAAGCCTTTTTTGGTCGGATGAATAACGGGATCAAGGGGTCCGCTCCAACAACGGCGAAGGATATCGATATCCTCAGCCGGTTCGCAACGAGTACCCATGGCCCAAATAACGTCGTCGGTGTTCGAGGGGTCAATGTCGTCATCGACGACAACCACGAAACGTCCGAGATAGGCGCCTGCGTGGCATTGCGATGCAATAACCGCGGCCTGCTTGGCATGGCCCGGATATCTTTGCTTGATCGAAACCACCATCATCAACCGGCTGCCACCCGACACGGTAAGCCAAACGCCTTTGACATCCGGCACACCGGCCTTCTCCATCTCGTCCCAAATCAGCGCGGAACGGAGGTAAGAGCGGTACCAACCAAGTTCTGAAGGAGGACGGCCAGGAGGGGAACCGAGGATGATCGGATCGTTTCGGTGGTAAAGCCGCTTCACTTCCACCCAGGGTTCCGACCGTTCCGCGCTAGCGTAATAACCCGTCCATTCACCGAATGGGCCTTCGACTTTTGGATTATCGAAATGTACATCGCCCTCAATGACGATCTCGGCGTTTGCAGGAATCGGTAATCCGGAGTATTCGCCTTCGATCATTTCGAACGGTTCGCCACGAATACCGCCAATAAATTCATATTCGGGAACGCCGTAAGGAACTTCGATGCTACCGGCCAAGAAGGTTAGCGGATCATGGCCGAACGACATAGCCATCTTAAAGGGCTTACCGCTGGCGGCGTATTTGTCGCGTTGCATGCGGCCGTGCTTGCCAGGTGAAATGTAGAATCCCAGCTTATTCTTGTCATGAATCATGACCCGGTACGTGCCGTAATTCACCCACCCTTCGTCCGGGTCGCGCGTGATATCTACGCTCCCGGTGCCGATGTAGCGTCCACCATCCTTGTCGTGCCAAAACGGCGTTGGGAACTTAAACATATCGATGTCGCCGTCTTTGTAAACGTTGTCGAATAGCGGGCTGTCCTTAAGAAATTTCGCTGGGATTGGTTTGATATTCTTGTAGTTGTCTTTCCAGATTTTGACAAAGTCCATTTTGGTCTCGCCTGCCGGAAGCCCGAGGGTCAGCGCCAGCCGTTTCCTCGATGCTAGGGAATTGGACAACACCCGGTAGCCCGTTGGATAACCCTTAATATCTTCAAACAAAACGGCGGGACCATCTTCTTTGTGGGCCACCAACTCGGTGACGGCGCCAATTTCTAGATTCCAGTCACAGCCTTTGAGGGTTTTTAACTCCCCCATTTCATCGGTGATTTCGATCCAATCTCTAAGATCCTGATATTCCATTTTCCCTCCTGAATTTGACCACGAACTTACAAAAGGGCAGCTTTTGTAGAATCGCTTGTGACTTTAACGAAATTCCACCGATGGGTCAAGGCATCAGATGCTTAGAAATGCCAGAATTTTCAATTGAAAATGCCACTAGGTCATGCTACCCATTGAGTGTGCCGGGCAAGTTGAAGAGCCTCGACGAATTGCAGACCGTCGTTGCCGACGCAAAGGCCAACGGCAAACTTGTGGTATTTACCAACGGCTGTTTCGATCTGCTTCATCGCGGCCACGTCCACCTGCTGCGACAAGCGAAGGCGCTCGGCGATTTACTAATCGTCGGCATTAACAGTGACGCATCGGTGAAGGCACTCAAAGGATCGAGCCGGCCGATATTGCCCGAGACTGACCGTATCGAGTTGATCGCCGCTATGGAGATGGTAGATTACATCGTCTTGTTCGCGGAGCTGGACCCGCACCATGTCATTGCGGCCCTGCGGCCCAACATACTGGTTAAGGGCGGCGATTGGAGCCCGGATCGGATCATTGGCGCTGATGTTGTCCACGCCGAGGGCGGAAGAGTCGCGGTAATTCCTTACGTGAAGGGGTTTTCAACAACAGAAATTATCGACAAGATAAGGAGCTAGAGAATATGGCAAGGATGTGTTCAATTTGCGGTAAACGTCGATCCGTGGGTCACAACGTCAGTCACGCCAACAACAAGAGCAAGCGGAGCTGGCGCCCCAACCTGCAGCGCGTTCGAACCAAGGTTGAAGGGCAGGTAAAGCGCGCCCTAGTTTGCACCGATTGTATCCATTCCGGCCGGGTCCAGAAAGTAGCCTAAAGCTTACTGCAATTCACTCTTGCCCGTTTGATCTCGGTCCACACTGGCCCCGGTTCGACCGCGCCCGCGCACCGCTCGATAAACACCTTTTACTTTTGAGATATTCTGCAGCACCTGCTGGAGGTGTTTGGAGTTTTTGATCATGACATCGAAGGTGTTAACCGCCTTTTCGCCCGAGAAAGTCCTAACCTGAGCCCGCGCGATATTCGCCTCGGCGCTGGTAATCGCGGAGCTGATGGCTGCCAGAAGTCCGGGCTGATCCACGCATGTCACCTCAATCTTAACCGCTCGTGGCGCTTGGCCGCCCTCTTCCCAGCTGACTTCGATCTTGCGGTGAGGGTCGCTTTCCAGCACCGTGGGGCAAGCCGCAGTATGCACCGTGACGCCACGACCCCGGGTGATAAAACCAACGATATGTTCTCCTGGTAACGGATGGCAGCACAAGGCGAACCTTACCAATACATCCTCCACCCCCTTTACCCGAATGCCCAATCCTTGACTCTGTCCTGAAGCCAGCCGGAACAGACGTTCCAGGGAACCTTCCTTCTTCTTGTTCCCGCCGTCGAGCTTGTCGGAGGAAACCAATTTCGCCAGGACATGGCGCGGCGTAATCCTGCCATAACCCAGGGCCGCCAGCAGCGCCTCCTCGTCCTTGAGGCCCAGCTCCTTGGTCAAGGCTTCGATCCTCCCTTCTTTGCGCAAAGTCGGGTAATCGAGTTGATAGCGATGGAGATCACTATCGAGGATCTCACGGCCAAGGGCGAGGCTCTTTTCCCGTTGCTGGGATTTCAACCAGTCTCTGATTTTCGATCTGGCTCGGGGCGTCTTCACTAGCTTCAGCCAATCCCGGGCGGGCACCTGTTGCGGCGTCGTAATGATTTCGACGGTATCGCCGCTCCGCAAGAGATATTTCAAAGCCACCAGCTGTCCGTTCACCCGGGCGCCGGAACAATGATGGCCGATATCTGAATGGATGCGATAGGCGAAATCGATCACCGTCGAGCCTTTGGGAAAATTCAGCAGGTCGCCATTGGGCGTAAAGACATAAAGTTCGCCCGTAAAAAGGTCGTCCTTCAGACTGTGTAAGAATTCCTGTGGATCTTGCAGGTTTTGTTGCCACTCCAACAATTGCCTGAGCCACGCGAAGCGCTGGTTATGGCTAACGTGAAAATCGGCACCTTCCTTGTAACGCCAATGAGCCGCAATCCCTTCCTCGGCGACGCGATGCATCTCATGGGTGCGGATCTGAATCTCGATGCGCTCACCGTAGGGCCCAATGACACTGGTATGCAGCGACTGGTACATGTTGGGCTTAGGCAACGCGATGTAATCTTTGAACCGCCCGGGTACCGGGCGCCATTGGGAATGGATCACGCCCAGAGTTTCGTAACACTCCCTCGCCGTATCCACCAAAATTCGAAACGCCACCAAATCATAGATCTGATCGTAGAGGAGGTGCTGGCTCTCCATCTTCTGATAGATGCTGAAAAAATGTTTGGGGCGGCCGGAAACCTCCGCGTCGATGCCTTCCGTATCGAGTTTTCTGCTGATCACTGAAATCACTTCTTCAATATATTTTTCGCGATCGCTCTTTTTCTTGGCGACGTTACGCTTCAGCTGGTAATAGATCTCGGGGTGGAGAAATTTAAGCGCGTGGTCCTCGAGCTCGGTCTTGATCCAAGCGATGCCCAGACGATGGGCCATGGGCGCATAAATATCCAGCGTTTCTTGAGCCGTCAAAATCTGTTTTTCGAGGGGCAGATGATCGAGGGTGCGCATGTTATGAACGCGGTCGGCAAGCTTGATGAGGATCACGCGTACGTCTTTGCCCATCGCCAACAGCATCTTGCGAAAGTTTTCCGCCTGTTTTTCTTCGCGGCTGCTAAAATTGGTCCGACTGAGCTTGGTCACGCCGTCGACCAAGGCGGTGATTTCTCGGCCAAAGATACTTTTCAACTCTTCCAAGGTCGTCAGGGTATCTTCCACCGTGTCATGGAGGAGACCGCTGATAACGCTGGGCACGTCAAGCTTCAGGTCGGCAATCACATCCGCCACAGCCATTGGGTGAATCAAATACGGCTCGCCCGATAAACGCTTCTGCCCTTGATGCACGCGGGCAGAAAAATCGTAGGCCTTGCGCACGAGGTCGACATCCGCGGCGGGATAATAAGACTGGACTTTTTCAACCAGCTCGCTAATTTTGATCTCTTTGCCCATGGCCTTGCCGACCGTCCCGCTGACGCAGCGGTTCGATCGGCAATTTCCTTACTCGAAAGGTTCTGGCCCGCTCGGCTTTGACGATGGACTCTAGGAGTGCCAGCGATTCCTCGACCTCACGATTAATCACATAGTAATCATACTTGATTAAATCCCTGATTTCACCCCGCGCGTTAACCAATCGTCGCCGGATGGTTTCTTTGCCGTCCGTCCCTCGCCAGGCCAGTCGCCGCTTCAACTCACGCCATGAAGGCGGCAGGAGAAAAATCGACACGGCCTGAGGATAGCTTCGTTTGATCTTTCTCGCACCTTGGATGTCGATGTCCAGGAGGATGTCTCGCCCTGAGCGGATAGATCGGTACAAGGGTGAACGCGGCGTCCAGTAAAGAAAGTCATGGACATGGGCCCATTCGGCAAATTCACCTTTGGCTTTCATGGCCGCGAATTTGGCGGGCTTGACGAAATGGTAATCGCGTCCGTCGATCTCTCCTGCGCGACGCGGCCGCGTGGTATAGGAAATCGACAGGCTGACTTCGGGATAAATCGCCCGGAGCCCCTTAATCAGGGTGGTCTTACCCGTGCCCGAAGGAGCTGAAAGAATGAAAATAATCCCCTGTCGCCTGGTGAGGTCAGTCATCATTCAATATTCTGAGTTTGCTCGCGGATCTTTTCGACCCGTTCCTTCCCTTCGAGAACCAGTTGAACAACCGCAAGCTGGGGGACCTTGGAACTGATCGTATTCAGTTCCCGCTGAACTTCCTGGAGCATGAAGTCGACCTTTTTTCCAACCGGATCTTGTTCGCTAAGCACCCGGGCGAGAGCTCCCACATGGCTCTTCAGCCGAACCACTTCTTCGTTGATATCCCCCTTGAGAACATAATTCCCGGAATCGGAGCCGTCGCGGTCCAGCTTTGATGAAGCCTCGCGATCCTTCATGGTCATCCCGGCTTTTTGCAGACGAACGCCAATCTCTCCCGCGCGGGCTTCGAGCATAGCCGAGATTCGCTTTAGGTGACTGATCTGCGACTGCATGTCCGACTTCAATTGCCGCCCTTCCCGCGCTCGCGCGCGTTCGAGCCTTCCCAAAGCGACGGCTAGCGCTTTGAAAAGGCCTTGGCGCTCCGCACCCGCATCGACCTCGACCTCGCGAAAATGAAAGAGCTCCGTAACACTGGAAAGCAGCGATACGCTCAACTCCCCACTCAATTTGTGCTTCTTCTTGGCCTGTCCAAAGAACGCCAAATATTGCGCGAGCAGCTCCTCGTCCAACTCGAGCTTGCGACCTTGGGTTTTTCCTGGGGCACGATTGATGAAAACATCCAGCCTGCCCCTGGCGATCTTCTCCCGGATCACTTTGCGAATATCCTCTTCAAAGGACAAATACTCCCGCGGCACTCTTAGCTGGAGGTCCAAATGCCGATGATTCAAGCTCCGCACCTGAACGCTAACTGTTGTTCCGCGAATCTGGCTGGAGGCTTCGCCGTAGCCGGTCATGCTTTTCATGGTTGTTTATCCCTGGACGATTTGTTTCAGCCTCTCCAACGACACCGCCACCGTACCCACTTCATCACCCACTAAACCGGCTGCCTGATTGGCCATGCCCGCCGCATCCTCGAAACTCGAACCGCAGGCGAGCGCCAACGCGCAAACCGCCACCACCGTATCCCCCGCTCCGGTAACGTCAAAAATATCTCTCGCTACCGTGGGGAAATGCCTGACGACCCGCCGCCGGCGGAAAAGACTCATCCCATCCGGGCCGCGGGTGATCAGGACCGCATCGGCCTGCCACATTCGCAGGAGCTTCTCACCGGCCGCGCGGAGACTTTTGTCATCGCGGATCGGGATCCCCGAAGCTTCGCTCGCCTCATCCTTGTTCGGTGTGATCAAGGTCGGCAGCCGATAGCGGCTGTAGTTTTCCCTTTTCGGGTCGACGACGCAGAGGATCTTGTGCTTTTTGATCAACTGAGTAATCCCGCTCAGCAGGCTTGGCTGCACGACGCCTTTGCCGTAGTCCGATATGACGATGCCGTCACACTCCGGGGCTCTGGCGAGCACAAACTGACGCAGCCGGTCCAGCGTTACTGTGCCGATGGAGTCTTGATTCTCCATGTCCAAACGAACAATCTGTTGATGCCGCGGCGTTGCAATGATCCGGCTCTTTTGAATCGTTTGAGTGTGTTGGTCGGCAAAAATACCCGCCGTCGAAGCTCCGATCCGGCGGAGTTCGCGCACGATTGTCTTTCCCGCCGCGTCCCGTCCAATAATGCCACAGGCGGTCACGCGAGCACCCAAGGAGCGAATGTTATGGATGACGTTGGCCGCGCCGCCGAGACCGGAACTCTCCGAGGTAACCCGCAGGATCGGCACGGGAGCCTCCGGCGAAATTCGTTCCACATCCCCTAGAATAAAGCGGTCCAGCATGAGATCCCCGACAACCAGAAGATTTGCCCGGTTGAATCTGTCCAAAAGATCCAATAGCGACTTCATGCTAACGTCGAGCCTCGCTGTTACTCACAAAGAAGACCGTAGTAATAAGTTTCGTTGCTTCGCGCCATTTGCTCCATGGTGAAACTTTCTTTCAACCGCTCTGCCCCTTTTTGGCCCATTGTTTTCATCAAGGCTCGGTCGGCTGCGAGTTTTGCAATCGCGTTGGCAAGTCCTTCGACGTCTCGAGGTGCCACCAGAAGGCCGGTTTCCGCATCGATCACGAGCTCAGCAAGCCCTCCGACTCGGCTAGCAATCACGGCTTTTCCTGCTGCCATAGCTTCGAGAACGGACACTCCTAGACCTTCAAACAGAGAGGGCTGGACAACGATATCGACAGCGCTTAAAAAGGCCGGGATATCGGACACAAAACCCAGGAACTGCACGTCCTCTTTCACGCCCAACCGGGTTGCAAGCGCTTCGAGAGAATTTCTCAGCGACCCTTCCCCGGCAAGGTGGTATTGAATCTGGCAACCTTGGCCTTTGAGTCGCTCCGCCGCTTCCAATAAGAAACAATGGCCTTTTCTTTCTTCTAAAACTGCCGCCATGCCAACCACAACGCGCTTGGGGTGTAAGGGACGGGTACTTGCGGCAAATTCAAACGGTCGCGGGTCAACGCCGTCGTGAATCAAACGAATTCTTTCAGGCTCTACCCCTGCTTGAAGCAACAGCTGCAAAATTTTTCGCGATATCGCAACCACTCCCTCGACCTTTCGATTGTAGAGACACCGGGTGTACCAATTGTTGTCCTCCGGATAATCCATGCGCCGGGTCACCACGTATTTTGGCCTTGAGGCGCCATGGGAAAGCCAGAATGAAAGCGCGTGAGCTCGCTTGGTATGGAAATGAACAATATCGTAATTCTCGTCGCGTATGAGCCGCCTGAGCCGGGGTATGGCCCTCAAATCCAAGTCATTGCGTACGACCAAAGGGATCGTGCGCACGCTCAGCGCTTGACTCCGCTGGAAAAGCCGACTGTCGGGGTACGTGAGGAGGTCATTGTGATGACCTCGTTCCACAAGGTAGGACAAAAGACCAAGAACCTGAGCCTCGCCACCCCCCCAATGCCTCTCAGGATCAATATGTAAGATCTTGAGTAGGCGGCTATGACCGCTTACGGTCACCGTCGTCTTTCCCCTTTGCCTCTAGTTCCCAGAGCTTAGCATACTTGAGGAATACATAAACTGCCGCTGTCAGTGCAACATAGAAACCAGCAAAGCCTTCCAGGAAGCCCCGATTCAAAATGTAGGAGCGAAAAAAGCGGAACGCCGGACGGAGTAAAGCGTCTGTCAGTCGCCAACGCTTCTGCTCGTGGAACAGCTCTCCAGACGATATCGACGTGAAACGGTTGATCCTTTGAATGTGATCTTCGATATCTCGATAAGAAAAATGAAACAGCGGGTGCCGGAGGCGGCGAACCTTGCCGTTGACCAAAATCTTTTCGTGGGGATCTGTCCCGCCCCAAGTCGCCCGATCACGGCGGAACAATCGAACGTCATAATCCGGATACCAACCCCCTCGCCACCACCAGCGACCCAAATAAAACACTAAACGCGGTACGGCAAAACCTGCGACCGCACTCTTGTAAGACAACAAGCTTTGCTTGATTTCATCCCTAAGATCGGGAGAAACTCGTTCATCGGAATCCACCAGGAATACCCAATCCTTGGTCGCCAGCGAGTGAGCGAAAGCTTTTTGATCACGGTAGCCGGCCCAATTTCGTTGGACTACTCGTTCCGTGTAGGCGCGACAAATCTCTACGGTTCGATCCGTGCTGAAGGAATCCACCACAACGATTTCATCACACCAGCGCAGGCTATCGAGACAGGCACCAATATTCTGTTCTTCGTTGAAACAGACGACGATGGCGGACACCGTAGGCAGCGCACTCGGTTGATCTTGCTGAACACTCATGATTCCCATAGATCGGAGTTGCGATCGAAAATCAAACTAGTGCGGGCGACTTTGCCGGGCGAAAAGGCTGTCAGTCCTTGCGATTAAGAAATGGTCCGTGAAAAAGCTCGAAGACTTTTACCCTGTTCCCGAAGGGTTGACTAAAGCCGCCGCGCAAGCATTGCGATCGTAAAAATACCGACCCTCGGCGGCAAAAGCTAGCCGGCTCATCAGAGCGCGCCGTTCCGTCCCCAGGAAACTTGGTAAAGCCGATACTTCAAAAAAAACGGCCGTAAAGCCGTTGCCGCACGAATCGCCTGGCGGGCCTCGTCCCGTTGTCCCCTATTCCAGCGTTTTTTGGCCAGTCGGTAATAACGGTAAGCCATGCGCTTTGCGACTCGACGGACGCCGAGCTGTCGCTGCGCCGCAGGAAATTGGTCGAGCAATTTTTGTATCACTCGAATATTTTCGGTCAAACGCAGCTCCTCGTTTTTGCCAATATTGCCGTCGTGAAATCGATACCAAAAAACCACGCGGTCGAGGTAGGCTACCGGATAGTTCATCAACAAACGGAAAGATAAATCCAAGTCCATGCAAATACGCAATGACTCGTCGTGCCCACCGACGGCATCGTAGGCTTTTTTAGAGATCAAAGAGGCCTGGAGACGGACGATGCTTTTTTCAAACAGATCGACCAGTCGAACCCCCTGATTGGCCAAACGACGTGATTTTGCCACCGGAATGATGGTTCCTGGCTTCCGTTCCGCGCCGTCTAGGTAAGCGCCATTAGCGAAGACCATACCGCACTGGGGATGTTCGTTCGCATAGGCGTACAAGGTTTCCAAATGATCAGGCTCCATTAAATCGTCAGAATCCTGAAACGCAATCCATGGCGCTCGTGCGTGACGCACTCCGAGATTGCGCGCCGCCGACGGACCGCGATTTTCATGATAGTGGTAACGGATCCGAGATCCATAGGATGCCAAAAGAGTTTGCGTCTGGTCCGTTGAACCATCGTCTACCACGATCAGCTCGTATTCCCGAAAACGCTGTCGGAGCACGCTGTCGATAGTCTCCTGCAAAAAGTTGGCTCTATTGTAGGTAGCGATCACGACCGAGATTTTTGGATTGTCCGGCATGGGCCCGTCGCCTTAATCCTCACTGGAAACGCTGAACTTAGGCCGGCGGATTTTGCCGACGAGATAACCCCAGCACTTCATGATTCGTCCTTCCGTCTTATACGCCTTCTGTGATTTTCCCAACAAGCGGTAGAGACCATATCGCAGACAGTTCGCCAATAAATCAGGAATGACCCTAAACAGAATCGAATCCTGTCGGTAAAGGCTTCGGCTCAAACCTTTGCGGTACTCAACCATCCGGTTGTATGCCGGCCCATAACGCCCGGGATCAAGCTCGTGGAAAACAATCGCATGCGGCGTATAGCCAATTTTGAAACCCGCTTTGCGGATACGTATCGAATACTCAGTGTCCTCGCTGAACCCCGCGGCGCCCGGCCCGAGCCATGGGTGGAAGAAGCCCACTTGCTCAAAGACTTCCCGTTTGAAAGACATATTGGTTCCCGTAAGACCACGGATTTCGCAGCTCCGGTCCCCGTAGTCAATGATTGGGATGTTATACTCGCGTAGCTTATTGGGATCAGCCGGTTTCCCATTAAGATCGACCCCGGGCAGAACACGTCCCTGTACGGCATCGAAAGAGTTTACGCTGTAGGACTCCACATGTTTGATCAACCACAGGGGATGAACGACCACATCGTCATCGACAATGAGTAGGATTTTGCCTCGTGCGAGACTGAGGCCTCGGTTCAGCGCATTGGACTTACCTTGCCGGTCCTCCCGAATAACGGTCAGAGAAAACTTGGTACATTCGCTTGTTGACGGGGCCAGAACGCTTGCCGTGTCGTCCGTGGAACCGTTATCGACAATCAACAGCTCCGCCGTGATAGAATCGGCGCAGACTAAAGCATCGAAACTCGCCATCAAACGTTTCACACTCGAAGCGCGATTAAAGGTTGGCACGATCACGCTAATGTCGAACGTGTTGATACTACATCCTTCCCAATCAACGCTCATCGCCAAAACCGGGGCTCTTAGTCAACCGACTGCCTATGTATAGTTTTACTTAACGCCTGGTAAGAGCGCAAATCTCAAAACCAAGCATTGCTTGTGGACGCCGATAAAAAAGTGGACCGGAGGTATTCCCAGCTATAACGGAGACTCAGCTTGCGAAGGAGCATGGCTTTCTTATACGCCTCGCGCGCCTTGGCTACGTCACCGAGGCCCTCATAGTACAGTCCCAGGCGAAAATATTTGCGCCCGAGTTTTTTATTGAAAACATTTTTCCCGATCCGGCGGTATACTTCAGGGTAACACTCGCGAATGTCTTCTAGTTCCGTCACGCCAAACTGATAGTGAGGATTCACGGCCGTATTATTGAGGGGATGGATGCGTTTTCTCACTCCAACATAATTGACAAACCGTATAGGGAAAACCGCTCCTAAACGATAAAACCAGTGCAAATCGCAATTGAGCTGAATCTTGCTATCATATCCGCCCACACGTTCGACTGCGGTCTTTCTCACGATCGAAGAAGGACCCGTCATGATATTCTCGTTGAAAATCTGTTGCACCGACAAGCGGCCGGCTGACAGTGTCTGGGCGAAAGCCTCGGGCACAATCAATCCCGCGCTTTTCTCTCCATCCTCTATGGATTCGCTAAAATATTCGGTATTATCGAAAGCTCCTCCGGCCTCTCGGTCATGTTCCAACGCGTGAACGAGGAGTTCTACGTGTTTCTCTTGATAGATGTCATCGCTATTCCACGTGCCGAGATATTCCCCTTTACCGGTCGTCATCAATTCATTGGCTGTTTCCAAGAAGTAGGGGCGAGTTTGAATGCAGAGATTGACCCGCCGGTCACCCATGAAGCGCTGCGTGACGACCCTGACGTCGTCGCTTCCGTCGGTTAGAACCAAAACCTCCAAATCGCGATACGATTGATGGAGTATGGATTCCAAAGAGCATGTCAAGAACCTCGCGTAAGGGGCGTGGGCGAAAAGAATTATTGTGACTAGGGAGTTGCCCATGACTCTAACGTGAATAATAAAAACCTACTGGCGGCTGCGGCTACGGATTTTGCCCAGGGTTTCGAATCGAGACCTTACATAGGTTTTCATGGCACGGGGAAGGAGTTTTCTCGAAAGCACTTTGCCAAGCTTGATCATATCGAGCCGCATTTTTGATACGGTCCACTCGGTGAAATCCCTATCCAAAAATGCCAACTGCAAGAGCTTCTCCTCTAGCACTCGACTCGTCCTGCCAAGCCTTAACTCTCTTACGGCGGGATTTTCGAGGAGGGGCAGAACCCGCCCCGATTGCCGGGCCGCCAGGGCAGTCGACGACATATGGGATCCATCGTGGGGACCGAAATAATTTCTGTCCCCGAGTTGGCCCGGATGCCACACGTGGTAGGTCCACTCGCTGTCATGCCAAACCTCTTTCTTCCCGGCGTTTACGAGCCGCCACGTCATCTCATAGGGCCCACAGATATAACCGAGATAATCCACATGCTCATCTGCGCCCCCGCTGGCCACAAGGTCCTGCCACAGCGCGCTCATGCAAGCCCCGTAATTCCGGGTATGAATGATATCCTCTTCGTCCCATAGACCCGCTGGTTTACCGTCGATGACATTGTTTTTTCCGGTGGTGGTAATTTCCTCAAGCGAAGGATAGTTAAAAGGATAGTACTTTGGGTCCCGATTTCTCACCTGATCCATATGCAAAACTATATTGCGATCGTTATCAAAAGAATCGATGATCGAGTCGACAAAGTTCTTGCCGACAATACCGTCACTGTCACAAAAAGTAACGATTTTACCGGTACTGGCGATGATACCTATATTATACATTAAATGTTTGTGGTAGTAGAGGTTTCGCGGCATGTCTAAAACGATCCACTTATCAACGGGAGAAGGCGCGCCGGCGAGTTGACTCTTGCGGATGGCCGCTTCGATCTCTTTCGCTCGTCTCTCATAAAATTCGACCCACAAGATCTCGAACTTACTCCGATCCACCCCTTGAGCGGACAAGTAATCGAATATGTGGAAACTTTCTCGACAGGACCAGTCTAGGAGCACGATGCTGAGCTCCGGCGCCGTCACTCTATTGGACTGAAACAGAATCTCCATAGACTAACCCGAGGACTGCTAATCTCAGGAGGCGTAGCGCCGTTCGAGCTTATGGGAGGCCATTTCGCCAATATGCGCGGATGTCTTCGGCCCGAACTTCCTGGATATCATGGTTAAATAATTCGGATTCTTGAAATAGGCCTGAAAAGCGTCATCGCGGAACCGCAAAACTTCTGCCGCAGAAAGGTACTGGGTAGGCAGGGGAAGCGTATCCACGGCATGCTGCGAATAGCCATTCCAAGTTTCAGGCAAAGGCCAATCTTTCCTGAGAGCATCGTTATAGAGTTGGGAGCCTGGATAGGCCATGGCGACGTAAAAATTTGCAAACTCGCAGTTGAGATCCACGGCAAGATCGAGCGTCGCCTGCATAGACGAAAGGTCATCCTTAGGCAGCCCAAAAATAAAATTGCCAATCACGTTGATGCCGGCAGCCCTGACTTCGCCGATGGTTTTTACGATATCGCTCTGGTCAAAGCCTTTGTCGACGTCGTCACGGACATGCTCGCTGGCGGCTTCGATACCGAAGGCGAGCCAGCGAACCCCTGCCCGCGTGAGCTTTTCCACCATTCCTTCCTTTACGGTGTCGACTCTGGCATAGGCCCAGATGTTGAGATCATAGCGGCGCTCGATGATGCGATCACAGATATCAATCACGTGCTTCGGATTAAGCACGAACAATTCATCGGCGATCTTGATATTTCGAACGCCATAGTGAAGCACCAGCTTGTCGATTTCAGCGACGATGGTTTGCGGCTTCCACATCCGGTAGCTATTGGTGGCGGCCTTGAGTCCCATCAACGACTCTCCGGTTTTAAACGGTGACTGAATACAGCAGAAGCTACAGCGGAACGGGCAACCCAGGGTCGTATAGAAGGACGCGTAGGGTTGGCGCACCAAGTCACCAAAGCAATGCCAATTATGGGCCCGATACTTCTGCATGGGTAAGAGATCCCAGGCTAACCCTGGCATTTCCCGGTCCAGGTCTTTAACCAGGGGCGCAGGTCCGGAGTGGGCAATTTTGTCGCCGCTGCGGTACACGAGCCCACCCACTTTGCCAAGATCCGGATCTTTATTTTTGAGTGACTGGAGGAGTTGAAGAAGTGTATAAGGACCTTCCCCATCACAGGTAAAATCTACGCTCTCTTCATCGAGCGTACGCTCCGGTAACGCCGCCACATGGCCACCGACTAAAATGGTCTTTAGATTCGGCTCTCTCTCCTTCAGCATCGCGCACAGCTTTCCTGCTGCCGGCATGTTCTGTGTCGATGCGGAGGGTTGGTGGCCGTAAACGATCACCGCCGTCAGGGTTGGGTCCATGTCAATGATGCGCCCGGCTGTTTCGGCAAAAGTTAATTCCTCCCCTTCGGCGTCCACGATTTCCACTGCGAAGCCGCGGGTCCGGATGAACGTGGCGATCAAAGCTGCCCAGATCGGCGGCTCCATCGCTGCCAAGTCAGACGCCAGGGATTGAAAGACCTGGGTCCGATTTCCCGGATTGACCAAAACTAAGTCCAGTTTACGTCTTGCCATATTTCTATCCTGACTTTGGTAAAAGTGTGCGGACAATCATCAGCGCGGTCGTTAGGTAATCGCGTTCAACAGAGCACAAAGGGAGAGAATCTTATCCCGCTCCAAGCCGGGATAGTTGCCAATATAAAAACCGTAAAAATGGACATGGTCGACGTTGGGAAATTGACTAAGATCCGGTTTGCCGAGCAACCGCTTCAAATACGGTTGTCGCAGCTGATTCCCGCCTCCGGAAGCACCCCGGCGATATTCCACCCCGTGCTTGCGCAGAGCGTCCATGACTTTGTTGCCAAGGACGGGATCGGGATTTTTAAGGACTAAAGTGAAGGCATAGTTGCAACTCCCGGCGGTGCTGAAGTCGGTTTGATACTTCGTCGGATCGAGATTTTCGAGAAAGGTCTCAAAGTGGGTCGAACGGCGCAGGTTATTGTCGTCCAATCTCTTGAGCTGCGACCGCCCCATCAATGCGTTAATCTCGGTGCTCCGAACATTGTAGGCGGGAAGAACAAAAATGAAGTCAGGATTTAGATCCGGGTATTGTTCGGCATAGCTCTGTTTCAGCTCGTCAGAGTTTGCCTCTCGTACCATGCCATGGGAACGAAGCATCCGAACGGTTTCGTAGAGTTTGGGGTCATTGGTCGAAATCACGCCCCCTTCGATCGTTGTCATGTGGTGGGCGTAGTAGAACGAAAAGTTGGACATGAGCCCGAGGGTTCCGAGCTTCCGTCCGTCGAAAGTCGCTCCATGGGACTCGCAAACGTCTTCAATGAGCGGAATCCCGCGCACTTTGAGCTCGTCCAATAAGTACTGGCTCAAGCCATTGAACCCAAGCACGTGAGTCAAGAAAACAGCCTTCGTGCGAGATGTGATCTTGCGAATGACTTGCTCGTTATCCATTCCGAGACTACGCCGATCGATATCGACAAAGACCGGTTCAAAACCACAGTGGATGACCGAGGCGATGTCGGACACCCAGGTCAACGTCGGTACGATAATTTCCCCTAAGCCGTAATGCTCTCGCAAAGCCGAAATCGTCAACAGGTTGGCGGAGGAACCCGAGTTTACGAACACGCTATATCTGACCCCGAGCCAGGCGGACCATTCTTTTTCAAATCCTTGCACTTGGCTCGATTGCGTCAGAATGGGGTCATCCTGTCGCAGGAAATCGGCGACGCCAGCAAGATCCGCCCGAGAAATATTATTCTCCATCAGCGGCCAATTAAACTTACGCAGCAGAGTCATGATTCAGTTTAAAAAGGCCCGCGGAACTCTATCTCCTGAAGCTCTTTCCGCTCTTCCGGTAACCAGTGATGGCGGCCTCCTTTGACAAGATCAAAAACCTCCGATGCAATGGTGCGGGCATTAGGATAATAGAGATCCTCCAGCAACGGGGTTGGCGGACAAGTGGCGGGGGCGTAACCCATGCGATGGACGACCACTTCTCTTTCCCCCTGTAAGCGTTCAATCACTTGGGTCACAATCTCGGCGCCAGCACCACAGGCAGTCCAGCCGTTATCGACAACGCACAGGCGCCCGGTCTTGCGGACCGACTTTACGACCGTCTCAATGTCCAGAGGGCTCAGCCAAATTGGGTCAATCACTTCTGCATGGACATCGACGGACTCAAGATAGCGCCGCGCTCTTAGGCATTCTAAAAGCATATAGGAAATGCCGACCAATGTGACGTCTTGCCCTACTTCCAAGACTCGCGCTTTTCCCGGCGAAAGGCAGTACCGTGGCTCGGGCACGGTTCCCTTTTGGAAGTGAAGGATTCTATGTTCCACATAGATGACCGGATCGTTATCCCGAATCGCCTGGATCAAACAACCTTTGGCGTCGTAGGGATTAGTCGGTGCAACCACCTTGAGTCCGGGAACATGCATAAAAAAGGAATGCAGCCCCTGAGAATGCTGCGCCCCCTGGCCCCAACTCTTGCCAATCATACACCGAACCACCATCGGCACCTGAACCTGGCCACCGTACATGTACCGGCTTTTGGCCGCGACATTGACAAGCTGGTTCATCGCCAGCATCAGAAAATCCATCCGAATATGGATATGGATGGGACGCAAACCAGCCAGTGCCATGCCGATGGCGGCACCGGTCATGGCTTCTTCGGACAGCGGGGTGCCAAACACTCGCTCCTGGCCGTATTTTTCCGCTAACCCCCGGGTGGTTCCTTGAATCGCCTTTGGATCGTCAACGTCCAAGCCGAAAACAATCACGGACGAATCCCCGGCCATTTCCTGATCCGTGGCTTCACGGATCGCGTCCACGTAGGATAAGATTCGCTCCATCTTCAGTCTCCGGTCACGTCGGTCAGCAACTCTCGAACATCCGGAAACGGGTCTGCCTCAGCGCTGGCAATCGCTTCCCGGATCTCTGCCTCCGCTTCGGATTCTATGTGTTCACGACTTTGCGGCGGGATCAAAGCCGCCAGCCGCTGGAGCGGGTCTCCTTCCATCCAAGGCCGGGCTTCCTCGCGGCTGCGATAACCCAAATGGAAGTCCTCAGCCGGACCCACGTGCTCCTTCCACCGATAGGTCAAGCACTCGAAAAAAAACGGACCCGACTGTCCTCCCCGTAACGACCGGACAACACTTTTCGTACGCTCATTAATCTTGAATATGTCATTATCGCCGATCTGCTCGGCTGGTATCCCGTACGCGCTGACCCGCGCGCACAAGTTTGCGTCTTTGTGTCGGCGCAGGAGATGGGTGTGAATGGCATACAAATTATTCTCGCAGACAAAAATAATCGGCAGCTGCTTCAGTGCGGCAAAATTGAGGCTTTCGTAAAAGACTCCTTCGTCCGTGGCCCCGTCTCCAAAGAAACTGACGACGATGGAGTCTCTTCGTTGAAGCCTCAAAGCGTACGCATAACCGACGGCGTTCGGAATCGTCGTTCCCACCACGGCGGAGGCGCCCATGACACCGTGGGCCGCATCGACCAGATGCATGGACCCGCCCTTACCCTTGGCGCAGCCTGTAGCCTTGCCGTAGAGCTCGGCGAGCATTTTCTTTAAATCGCCCCCCTTTGCCAGGTAATAGGCATGGCTTCTATAGGTGCCGAACACCACATCGTCCGGCCGCAAAGCCTCGCAAACTCCGACGGAGACGGCCTCCTGACCAATTGAAAGGTGCACCGGACTCTTGATCTTGTCGCTGGGATAGATCCGCGCGATCTCCTCCTCCACCCTTCGAATTCTGTATAGCGATCGGTAAAACCGCTCGTATGTATCTTCAGACATCATCTTGGGTGGTATCGAGGAACCAGCGATAGGTTTCTTCCAACCCTCTCTGAAGGGAAACTTTCGGCCGCCACCCCATCGCCATGAGTTCACTGGAATCAAGCGCCTTTAAGGGCATACCATCCGGTTTTGTCGGATCGAATCGTAACTGGCCATTGTAGCCAACCACTTTTCGAATCAGCTCGGCAATATGCTTAATCGATATCTCCGACCCGTTCCCCAAGTTAACGGGAGTCGGATCGCTATAACTTTGCATCAAAAAGAGGGCAGCGTCGGCAACATCGTCCACAAAGATAAATTCCCGCCGAGGCGAACCTGATCCCCAAACTTCGACTGTTTGCGCTCCATCAATTTTTGCCTGATGCATCTTGCGAATTAGAGCGGCGACCACATGGGAATCTTCCAAGCCGAAATCATCGCCGGGCCCAAAGACATCACCTGGGATTACGCTAATCATCGCCGCACCATGTTGCTGTTGGTACGCCTGACATAGCTTGATGCCGGCAATTTTTGCCATCGCGTAGGCTTCGCTCGTAGACTCCAATGGCCCCGTCATCAGGGATCTGACTTGCATGGGTTGCGGACAGGATCGCGGATAACTGCAGGAGCTTGCCACGTATAAGAGTTTTCGCGCGCCATGCCGTTGGGCGCTCCGAATGATCTGGCATTGAATTAGAAGATTATTGAGCATGAGGTCGGCGGGATATTTTTGATTGGCTCCAATTCCTCCGGACTTCCCAGCCGCCAAAAAAACATAGTCCGGCCTCACGGCTTCGAAATAAGCATTTACGCTCGCGCCATCGGTTAGATCCGGCTCTATTGACGATGTATCCACAACATTGGAATAGCCAGCCGAATCCAATCGACGCAACAAGGCTTTTCCGACAATCGTCTCATTGCCGGCAACGTAAATACGATCCGTTTGATTCACTGTCTAACTGATGGCCTTGCTCGAGAGTTCCCGAAAGACCACGTCAGGTTGAAAAATTCGGGCTTTCTCCTCTCTAGAATAATCCCGTTCCGGATCAAAAAAGATGATCTGGCTACCTGACGACTCGAACTTAAAAGGAACATAAATCAATTTGTTGAGTCTCCGCTTGACAATTGCTTGTTTGGCAGGCGGCACGAAAAACAGTATGAACCCGCCCCCACCGGCACCCAATAGTTTTCCGCCCACCGCCCCAGCCGACAGTGCTTCCGCGTAGATCTCTTCAATATCCGAATTCGAAACTTTAGAGCTGAGACCCCGCTTCACCTGCCAGGCGTTATGAAGCAGCTCGCCAAAGAAAGAGACTTTGCTCTTGCCACAAAGAACCGACACGCCTTGGTTCGTCAGATCACCAATGCTTCGCAGCTGCCTTTCTCTATCGTCCAGACCATTAACGTAGCTTTCGGCAACATCCGAGGCTGTTCTCCTGATCCCGGTATAAAACAGCATCAAGTGACGATTGAGCTCATTCAGTCGTGCAGCTGTTGCCGTCACCGGTTTGACCGTGATTTCACCGCTAGTATGGAAGATAATATGATTAAAGCCGCCATGGGCCGCCAGTACTTGATCCTGGGATCCAACGGTTTCCTTGAGAATCTCTTGCTCGATAACGATGCTTTCTCCGGCAAGCTGCACCTTGGCCGGCATCTGTCCCTTGAGGGCATACAGAGCATGCAAGAGTCCCACGGTGAAAGAAGAACTAGTGCCCATCCCGCTCCGGGCCGGAAGATCGCCGTCGTGGTGAATTTCCACACCGCGATCGATCTTACAGTAGCGCAATATCTCACGAACCGCCGGGTGAGCGATTTCTTCTACGCTGTGGCAATTCTCGATTTTCGAGTAAACGACGCGAATCTTGTGCTCAAAAAAGGGCGGCAGATAACGGCAGCTAAGATAACAATACTTGTCAATTGTCGTTGCCAGCACCGCTCCACCATAGGTGCGATACCATGCAGGGTAGTCGGTTCCCCCGCCGAAAAAAGAAACACGAAAAGGCGTCCGGCTAATGATCATGGGTTCGCTCTCCGCTCATTGGCATCAAGCAAGCTCTGAATGGTTTGAGCCGCGGCCGACAAATCGTCGGCTACGTAGTCTGGATTGACCGTCGGGTCACCAACCAAGTCAGCGCCATAACCCGTGCGCACCAGAAAAGTAGTCGCTCTAACTCGCTTCCCCATTTCGATATCGGCAGGCTTGTCACCAATCACAAAGCTTGCTTGGAGATCAAAATCGAGGTCACTGGCCGCTCGCTCGGCGAGCCCGGGCTTCGGCTTGCGGCATGAGCAGTCGTCCTCTGGAGTGTGTGGACAATAATAAATTCCCTCCAAATGGATCCCCTCGGCTTGCAGTAGCTCGCGCAGCCGTCGATGAATTAGATCGAGACGGGCCTCGTCAATGAACCTGCGACCTACGGCGGACTGATTGGTGATCATCACTAACCCAAGGTTCATTTCGAGCATTAGACGCAGCCCTCTAACGGATCCCGGAAGCAATTCGATCTGGCGCGGGTCGGAAAGGTAATGACGCTCGACAATGATCGTCCCGTCCCGATCCAGTATTACAAATTGTCGTTTCATTCCGGCACACCGGTGCCGAAAAAGAATTGTGCGCTGGCGTAGGATTCGGGAGTTCCTATATCCACAAACCGCTCCGTATTGCGAAACCCGTAGAGGCCGCGACCGATCCATGAGGGGAAGATCTCTCTTTCGAGAGAAACGGGTCGCCCAACCGGAACTTCGGTCAGCATACGACGCGTCAACAGGTAAATGCCCGCATTGATCCAGCCCGGTTCCCTCCCATCGCCCTTTTCCTCAAAATCGGTCACCGCCCCGTCGTCATTTACTTGCACTCGACCGAAGCGCCGGGTCTCGGAGACCTCGGTGAGAAGCAAGGTAGCGTTGGCGCGGCGTCGATTATGCCAGACACAAAACGCTTGAAAGTTTGCCTCGCAATAGGAGTCGCCGTTCATCACCAGCACAGAATCTGACTTGAGCAGCGGCAGTGCTAGTCTTAAGGCGCCCGCGGTGCCGAGGGGCCTGGGCTCCCGGGAGTAAGTCAGGCGAACAGCGCCATAGGATTCGCCGAATAGTCTGTTTATCTGTTCGCCCAAGTATCCTGTGCACAGCACGATTTCTTTGATGCCCGCGGCGACCAGCTGATCGAACAGGTAGGTGAGAAACGGCTTGCCGTGAATGTCGGCAAGGACCTTGGGCCGATCCGCCACGACGGAACGCAAACGGCTTCCCATCCCGCCGGCCAGTATAGCTGCCGTCACAGCCGTCAGCTCGCTTACAGCGCCCATCGTTTCCCATCCCACCCGTGGACATTCTTCGCAGCACTCCGACCCCAGCCTTCAAACATTCTTAAACCTAGCTCGTCCCATCATCCGATATGCTTTTAGCAACTCACGAATCCCCTCGTCCAGGGAGTGCCGGGCTTCGAATCCGGCCTCTCGCAATCGCTGATTCGATACGATGTAGTTACGCTTGTCCGGATCTGAACCTACTTGGCCGAAGTGAATGTAAAAATTGGGTACGACTGTTTTGATCTTGAATGCCAATTCTTCCTTGGAGAGATTAGCGGCATCCAGACCGGCATTGTACGGTCGTCCGGCCATGGCCCTGGAGTTCTCGATGCAATGGACAAAACAATCGGCGACATCCCGGATGTGGATATAGTTCCGCTTAAAATCTTTCTCAAAGATAGCGATGTAGCCATCCGTAGCGGCCGCATAGACGAAGTGGTTCACCAACAAATCAAGACGCATTCGAGGAGAGACTCCGAAGACGGTCGCCAACCTTAGAGTAACAACGTTAGGCGTCTGCAATAGCTCTGCCTCAGCCTGGGTTTTTGTCCTGCCGTAAAGAGAAATCGGTTCTAGCGGGGTATCTTCCGTGCAAAAGAGATTACCGGACTGCGTGCCGTAACCGCTGTTGGTTGTCGGGTAGACGACCAGCTGGTGCCTGCTGCGCAATCGGTTGAGCAATCCAATCGCTTCCAAATTGACCGACCGCGACAGCAACGGATCTCGATCGCAGGCCGGAGCTCCCACAATCGCGGCCAAGGGAATCAGCACATCGGCTTGCTTCACCAGGCGACCCATCAGCCCTTCATCCCGCACGTCGCCGGGCACGAAGTCGAAATCCGGATTGGCACAGAGATGAAGCAGGCTGCGTTGCTGATACATCATATTATCCACGGTCGTTACTCGGCATCCGGCGGCGAGTAGACGCTCGCACAAAACCGAACCCAGGTAGCCGGCACCGCCAGTAACCAGGACATGAAGATTCATAGATTCACTTGCGGAAATTTTAGGGGCTGCCTTATGATTAGAAATTGCGCGTCTTATAGCATCTTTTCATCGAATCGACTACTGCAAAACTGCCAATAATCACCTTTGCACCGGCTCATTGTGGGCAGCGAGATGCCCCTTCTCTGCCAAATAAGTCTCCAACGCCTTATGCCAGGGACGGAGACATGCTCTCAGATCAGCATCGAGTTTCGTGCTTTCCAAGCTCGAATCTTGCGGCCTCCGCGCCTTCATCGGGTAGCTTGCAGAAGTTATGGCCTCCACACTGTTAGCCAGACCGACGATCTCGAGAGCCCTGCGGGCAAATTCGTACCAAGTACAATGGCCGGCATTCGCGAGGTGGAAAAGCCCTGCAGCTCTTTGCCGCAGCAGTACTTCCAAAGCCCGCGCTGCGTCATGGGTGTAAGTAGGCGACATGCGCACGTCGCTGACCAATCTCAAGGGCTCCCCTGTCTTAGCTTTGGCCAAGATCGTTTCCACGAAGTTTCCACCTTTGCCGCTGGAGCCCGCCTGGCCGAACAGACTTGCCATTCGCGCGATGAGCCAGCGGGGACAAGTCTGTTGAACGAGATGCTCCCCGGCGAGCTTTGAAACTCCGTAAACGTTGATCGGACGCGGCGTATCGCTTTCCACATAGGGCGATCGCTTGCTTCCATCAAATACATAGTCAGTGCTGATGTAAACGCAAAGAGCGTTCATCCGAGCGCAGGCGCGTGCTACACTAAGGGCACCGAGACTGTTGACGCGAAAGGCGTCGTCAGGCCGGTCTTCAGCGTCATCCACCCGGACAAAGGCCGCGCAATTGACCACGGCGTCCGGGCTCGCCGTCGTCAACGCCTTTTCTATCGAAACCGGATCGGTGCACTCGATCTCCCGATGAGTGAGTGCGAAAACTTCATAATGGCCGGCTTTCACCAAGAGCTTGACGAGATCCGTCCCCAACTGGCCCGAGCTACCGACGACGGCGACTCGCATCAGCTTAAGGCTCTCCTTTGCTCACTCGTCTTGCGTCGTCGCTTGGAGATGCCTTTCAAAAGCCTCTTCCTTCGTAGAGAAAATCGTTGTCTGCGGCACAAAGTGGCGGAAGCTTAGCATCCTTTGGCGAAACTGTCGGCTCGTCGATGGGCCAACGAATCGCAATATCGGGATCGTTCCCACTCACCCCTCGATCCAGCTCCGGAGCATATTCGTCCGTCACTTTGTAAAGCACATCCGCTTCCTCGCTCAACGCACAAAAGCCGTGCGCAAAACCGACGGGAACATAGAGCATGCGACAGTTATTTGCGGAGAGTGTCTCCCCCACCCACCGGCCATAGGTCGGCGAGCCGCGGCGGAGATCCACAGCGACGTCG
>Ga0105347_1000288_pt1 | contig 24979 bp, 51 predicted proteins | sample EasRivMeERMLT890_FD_89677 | JGI IMG/M metagenome (GOLD analysis project Ga0105347, IMG submission 89677) | Soil microbial communities from meander-bound floodplain in the East River, Colorado, USA - East River MetaG ERMLT890 | ecosystem: Environmental > Terrestrial > Soil > Floodplain | place... | reverse complement strand
GAGTGGGTATTCACCTCCATAACGACGCCTGTGCGATCAGGTCGAAGCTCTTTTCGCATCGGCTTTCCGGGCCAATCTTGGGTCACTAACCACAGGCATTCAAAGACCTTGCAAGCTTCGGGACGTATTTCGTAGATGCCGCAACCCTTCTTACACTCATGACGACAGGGTGTGTAGACTGGCTTAAAAGGCTCCGGGTGAGGACTCATATCGACGCCCATTACTGAGCAGCAGAGTCGACAAGATCCACAGCCCTTAGCCATCACGCGCTACCTCAGAATGACGCCCTCGCCGGGACGTTTCTAGAAAAAATTTCGAATAGATGCGAGTCATGTGGTTAACTCTGTCCAGTAACGCAAGAATAGATAATAGTAGAGAATACTAGCACGAAGAAACCTATAACGACTCTGACCCAAAAGCTCTCACGTCTATAGAGCTCGCGAGGTTCATAGAGCCGTCCCTCTGGCCCGCAAGGACCGCGAGCACGAGCGCTATCAAGGCGAATCCAACTAAATGTCGGTTTGTGGGCTGTAGGATCAAACGAAGGTAGCGATACAAGAGGGTTTGCACAGACATAATCGCTCGCAATAGAGACAAGGGGGTTGAGGCAGTGATAATACTTACATTCGGTGCATGGTCCAGCTGATATCTTGGCTCCATGCTCGATCTTGGATAGGCGTACATTCAGTTCCTCCACAGCTCGGTCTAACGGATCAACACTTGTGACCGTCCGCAGTTTTGGTTCTTCTTGTAGCGGTGTTAGACTCATTGAAACGGATCCTTTTCGCCTAGTAGTTTCGCGAGTGCTAGTTCTCCTCCATGTCTGGTACAGAAGCATCGATCGTCAATCACTACCGTCGCTGGTCGTGTGCAACGATCCCAGTCCTCATTATCTCCATACCGTTCCTTTCTCCAATTGACAACATGCTCACCGATGACAATAACTTTTGCTTCGCAGCGATCACGATGCCGTGTAGGAGGGGGATTACCTCTGTTAGGACGGTAGCCTTGATAGATGCGCTTAGTGGTCAATGGTGCCGCCCGCGCACATCAGTGAGAATAGCGTCCAAAGCCTTGCGACGTTCCGCCATGAGCTGCTTGCTTGGCTCGTAAAAGCGATAACCCTTCTTGTCATAGACTAAGTATCTTCCTTCTTCTAATCCGGTGTAGAGTTCAACTGCCGCTATGAGCGCACGTATTCGTATTTCACGTGGGTCTTGACTCGGCTTAACGGACACGTCGCTTCTTCCTTTCGCTACGCCTATGCAAATCACTATCACGGAAGTCGGTGACTGGCTTCTGCGAGAAGAAGTCCTTGGCGTCAATGTGAGCCTCGGCACGGCGAAGTGCTTCCATGAAGTCTGGGTCATTATTGTCTGGTGCCATGGACATAAAAGCTCGAAGTTCAGCCTCGTTGAAGTCGGCGCCACCGATATAGGTTCCGGTGAGCTCAATGTCTCCCAACGTGAGGCCGTGACGCACATAGTCCATGCGCCGGAAGTCATCGTCAGAAACGAAAGGGTCGCCACGCCGACCCCTGATCTGGTGCTTGGACTCACGGAACCACTCTTGCTGATAGTGTTCAGCAGCCATAGGCTCAGCGATATCAAGGATCATATCCAAGTCACCCATTTCGTGGAGGGTGTCAACCATCATACGAAACATGAGGTCTGGGCCATACCTTTGCATCAGGTACTCAAACCTATCCAGTGGGCCGCGCTCTAGTCCACGACGCTCAAGCTCCTCGAAGAAGTCCATGATGCTGGAGCCGTCCATGCGGCGTTCGCGATGACGTCCTGTCTGGTTAGGTGGCACAGGTACTCTTTCACCTCTCGTGTCTTAGGTGGACGGACGATTCGAACTGCTTAGCCGACGGCGACGCCGAGGCGGTCCAGAATAAGCAGCAGGAATAGGATTGAACCGAGCGTGTAGAACGCAAGCGTAATGAAACGATCATACGTCATCGTCGTTCCTTTCGGTGGCGGTGTCGTCGCCATTAGGTTTTCTCCTTCGTGTGGGCCGCGCTCCAACAGATAAGCGCCAGCAGTATTCCATCAACTGTCATTGCCAGACCCCAGCCGAACATCAATGGATTTGTGATGATCAGGCCGAGGCCAGCTTGCGAAAGCAGTGCTCCGAACGTCCCCAGTATGAAGGCAATCACATGACCCCACTTGGTGAGTTCATGTGGCATCTTCTGCTTTAGACGATCGGCGAAATTAACCTCATAGATGTCACCCTCATTGACCCAGATGAGCATCATGTCACCGAGATCATACAGCTCACTGGCACGAGCTTGTTCACGCTGCTGGAGAGTCGGTGTTGCCCGGATGAAGGGGAGAGGTTCGTGGGTCATAGCACTGACCTGTCCACCCAGAAGATAACCTCGCGCTTGGCAGGGCAGTCCTTTCTGGCACAATACTGTTCGCTTACTTGACCGATCGTGTGGAAGCCTTCATGAAAGCGCCACTTATGACCGAACCATCGGCAGATCCAAGGATAGTCTGTATCCTCGTTGGTGGGATCATACCTAGCGGCCATTAGAGGACATCCCTATTCGTGTCGGGGCGAATGGTGACCCATGCTTCTTCTTCTTGAGCTTCCTGCGGAACAAGCTTCGGGGTAAGCACGATGAGGGGTTCAGGAATGCCCTCGTATCCGTGATTGCTCCAGCCGAGGTCGCAAGCGATGATCGTGCTAGTTTCACCGCGACGGGTCGGCCGGTCGAACCACTCAGCCATCCTACTGACCGTGAAATGCCTGACGTTACCGAACTCCACCAACTCATGCGGGTTGCGGATCTTCGCAACGGCACGGATTACTAGCGTTCGGTGAGGAAATTCATGTGCATCGCCGTAAACCCACTCGTTATATTGAGCTAGGTATGCGACACATCCAGTCTTTATGCACGACATTTCTTGAGTCTCCTGAGTAGCTCGTCACTGGCTGCTTTCGCGTATTGTTTGTACGCGGTCATCATACGAGGGTCGTGGTTAGACAGACTGCCGAATTCTGCGACGATGTCCAGCAGCGCCTCGTTCTGAAGATGTGGGAAGGATCTTATGGCCGGAATTATTTGTCGACTGAAGCTCTCAAGGGCATCGTCGTCCTTCTTCTGGGATTCGGCGGCTAGCTGCCTTGCCAGAGTGTGCCAGTTTCTCGGTTGTTCCTTGGCCTTAGTCATATGGGGAATGCCTCCTTACTTTATTAGTATGCACCTGCCGGGGTCTGGTTGCAAGCTCAGATTATTCCGCTAGGCAGGTTCCACCTCGCCCTTGAGGGTCATCATGACATGATCACGTATTTCATCGCTGGACTGTGCAGCTAAGAGTTCAGCGATAGACTCCCAGCTTGAAGGTCGCGGCGGAGTCGTGTAGGTGACACATTCACAGTTGCCATCAAAGAAGACCTCACCGTTAAGGACGATGTAGTTCAGTGCCGTGCGACAGAGCGAGCATCGGCGAATCGGAAGATAGTAGCGATCACTGATCTGTTCTTTAATCCAGTCTGCCGAGTATTTTATTGAGTCTGACATCAGTGCGCCCTTCTATGGCTGATTTGCCTAAGTTCCTTTTTCGTGGGAGGATTGCTGATCCGGCCACGGTTGATGTACCAGTTCGGCCAGCCATGCTTGGAGAGCTTACGCTTTTCGGCGCGACTAAGGGAGTGCCAGTAATCGCTCTGGCGCTGGCGTTCTTCGTCTGTGGGTTCGGTCATCTTGTAGCCTCCTCCAGCGCCTGTCGTGGATGGTCGTGGAAGCCACTACGCTCGCGATGAGGATCGAGGTCAAAGGCCATCCACTTCTCCTCCATCGGAAAGTAGACGATGTGCATCCCTAGCTTGCGGGCATCGCTGAGCGCCGAAGTCCGTGCATCTATAACAGCCTGAAGCTGAGAGTCTGGGCATCCGTAGTAGCACCTCACCAGTTTCCTCCCATCGTAGCAGACTCTCCAAACGTGTGAGGGCCGCAGAGGCCTGTAGCATTCACGACCGGGGTGTCGCCACAGACCTCACACTTGCGGGTGTGGTCACAAGCGAACGCCTCGGCGGCTGCCTGAGGACTATTGTCGTTCGGTATCTTGCTCGGCTGCCACCGACGGTCGGCCTTGGAGCGAATATGCTTGCGGTCAGACATCATGACTCACCCGCTGGCTTGTAGAGTGGGCGGAGGATCGGCCGCTTAGGCTTCGACGTAGAGTCCCGACCCTCGTTTCGCTGAGCATGAACTGATCGGGTGAGTCGTTCTTCTCCCTGAGCGCAGTACTCTCCTGGATCCGCCTGACAGACAGGACAATAGCGTTGGTGATTATCTGCGCTGAGTATCGCAAAACAATTTCTCGAAAACTTTGGTTCACGCTGCTGCTGGGTCATCTCCGGTTCCGTCTTCACTAGGCTCAGGTGTCGGGGCTTCAAGGTCAAGGTCGTACAACTCCTCATAGGCGTCTGCTAGTTCAATGTATCGGTCACGAAGCATGGAATAGTCCCACGGGGCATCGATGGTGGGTCTCTCGAGCGGGAGAGGTAGGGTTGACTCGCTGTCCAGCACTTCTGCGATGGATTCCAACCCGGTAATGTCGGTGTCAAAGAAATCGTCCGGCTTGAGTCCACCTCGTTTGACCTCGTATATCTTCTGAGCGAGTGCTCTAAGGAAGGCGTAATCCGGAAGATTCGGGTCATCGTCGAGGTGTAGAGGATCGGTTAAGCCCTCTCCGACTGCTGGTGGGAGCCGGTTACTTAGGTCAACTATGTTGTCGCCATTGATCTGGGGCGGGTCTTTCGTAGGCATTATTCAGGATCCTTCGGGTGCTGCCAGAACCAGTGGCGTGAGGCAAGTCGGTCTATAATGGCAGTCGCTACGACCCCCAAGACTAGTATGACGGCGATCTCGTAATTTACGCTCATACGTTCCTCTTCATCTAATAGATCATCGATACTCTGCATCTGCTCAGCAGGACTGAGCCGGAGATCCGTGATGAAGATGTCGGTAGCTATGTGTTGCGCTTTCATTCTGGCGGGTGCTCCGCGGTATCGGGGTCTGCGACAATGAAGTAGAGCACAAGGTAGACGACGACTTGGTACTCAACGGCAGCACCTCCAGCTCCGTTGTGGAATGGCTTCGTGTGCCACGGCGCGATGGAGATTATGGTCGCGCACTGCTCATAAAGAGACTCAATGTAGTCCGGAAGCGCCTCAGTGTTGACGTAGGCATCTACGACCTTTACCATTACACGAGTCCTTTCTCAATTGCGAGCCACTCTGGGATAAGGAAGGAGTAGATCTTGCCCACCTCTGGCTCATCATCCGAGATATCTATCTGGGACTTCGGAAGCCAGTACTCTTTGTTCTTTTCGTCTTCCGTGACGAGATAGGCGTTGGCTGTCTCCACCATGATGCGGAGGTCTAGCTCGACGGGTGGTTGATCTTTGCTCATGGATGTTCTCGTCCGAATAGTACAACTGATGTTATTGCTTCCTTGACGCTCATCAGCGCGTCGTAATAGCCGACTTCGTAGCCGTTACGCTGATCTTCACTCGCTAGGCGATTGGCGAATTTCTTCTTGGTGGCTTCCGCAGCGAGGCTGGTGGCTTCTCTCGCGAGGTGGGCTTCATCGTCTGTCATCGTGACCTCGTGAACATATTGAGGACCTCGTCGCCAGTATAGGCTTTGATCGTGCGGTAGTTCATGTTACGGACCAAGAGGTCGCCTTCCTCAATGAGGTCGGCGCGTGTACTGAGGTCGTTGATCTGTTTCCGGCCAGACTTGAGAGTGTAGACGGCTCGTGTCTCGGTGTACTCTCGCACTAGGCGTCCGTCTTGGTACACCCGGAAGAGGACGGGGAGTTTCTCGCCCTTGCCGCTTATGCCATTTCTCGTGAGTGACGGACTGGGTTGGCTTGAGTACCCCGGTACTTGGAGTTAGAGCCGTCAGCCTTGAAGCCGAGTCCGTTAGGGACGACGCAGTGGAACTCTTTGTCCCATCCAAGGGTGACTAGGAGTGCCTGCTTCTCGTCCAACTCGTAGGATGATTTGTAGGTGGCACACAGCATCGGGAGACCTTGGTCGCCTCCATGTGCCAGCCCCTTCGGGGCGGTGAGTCCCTTATGGCGCTTGGCGAAATTGCGAGCTTCTTGCCATGTCCCAGCGAAGGAGACGCGTACCGAGCCCCGCATCAGACTAAGGGCTCGTTCGGGTTGAGCTCCTTGCGGCGGCGACCGTTGGGGCAGATGCAATGAGCAATGCCTCCGCAGGGTTGGCCGACGGGGCCGGTCTGCTTGAGATTGGTTATGATGCCGCTATTTCCGCAGAGCATGCAGAGACCGTTGCGGCAGAATTCATCCAGCCAGAGCTCGGATAGGATTTCGTTAACGTCTGGCTCTATGGCTGGGATTAATGTCCCGGATAAATTGCCGGGGCTGAGTTCTGGCATTGCGTGTGACTCCTGACAGGTTGCGCCTAGTTTATAATGGCATGGCGGTGGTCAGGCGACAAGTGGAAAGTGGTCGTAGTGGTACTCCGGTGAACACCACGCTGATGTCAGATGTCCACCGGAGTATGTCGTGGGACTAGTAGTGCTCGACGTGCGGAGGCTTGATCGGAAGCTGATCCGCCGGGAGCTGAGTCGCCTCGGGAGGAGTGACGCCAACGTCGATCACGGGGTAGTACTGAGCCTCGAAGTCGTTCTCGCTCAAGACGTAGCGGTTGGAGTTGCGATCGTCGGCGTGCTTGAATTCGACGGCGTTGACCCAGTCGGAGCCGGGAGCTGCACAGAGAAAGTTGCCGTCGTTGTACTTGGTCACGGCGTACTCTTGTCCGTCGCAGTTGTAGACCTTGTCCACGGTGATCGTCATAAGTTTGGTCCTTCTGGGTTGAGTGGTGTGCGCTCGTTCGCGCTGGGGCATGGTAGCGGGGTGGAGGTCGGGAGACAAGGGGTTTGTGGGATGGGACGATTCCAAATAGGGATCTATTTAGTAGCCAAAGACTTTATAAGTGGATAGGGAGTTTTGGTGTCTGTTAGTAGCCAAGGATTTACAGTAGCTAAGGATCCCCACGAGGTACTTTCTAGAAGTCTTGTGCTACCAGCTAAGTGCCTCAGATTGCAGGGTTTATGAGTCTACCAAAGGCCTCTATTTAAGTAGTTAAAGATTTATAGGGTATAGGTACTGTAAGAAAAGTTGAGACGGTATTTAGCCCTCTTTGGACATATTATGCTGGTATCCAATTCTCATAGTTTACAGCACAGGGTATAGGGGAAAAAGTCTTATCTACTAACTCCTATGCTACTACCGCTGGAGGCTATAAATAATGCTTGTCCACTGAACTAAGTTGGGTTAGTATGATGCTGTCCATGGAGCCATTCACGGACTTTCGTAGCAGAAGGAGAGGCCCGTCAGCTCGCAAGAGTTCGGCGGGCTAATCCTATGAACGAATCCATTTTCAAATCCGTTTAGAGATCCACAATCCGTTTAAGCCATGGATGCTCTTCCAAGAGTCGGATTCGCTCTTCAGGTGAAGAGTTCCGGTACTTGGCTCCCCAGTCCACTACTTGGTCGTCATCCGTTTGGGAATGCGATCCATATTTGTTGGTTCTATATTCCGGGTGGTGGGGATTTAGATCATTACGGCGACCGAGATCAATTTTTTCGAGTTTAGCCATCAAATTATTGAGGCCTTGATTCTCAGATCCATTTGACCACTCATTCCATTTCCGCATTTCAATTATCTTTCCACGGATCTCCTTTTGGAACCAGTGCTCGATCTCAGACTCACCATCTCCGTATTTTAGCCAGAATTCATGCCTAATCATCATCGTCAAGGCTCGAATCGTCCATTGTCCCACCTCTGCGGACTCAATTTCGTCCAAAATCGCCTTTTTATCCGCATCGAGCCACAATTCGGGGAAAGGTCTCCGTTTGAAGTTGCCAGAGCCCCTTTTCGGGTAGATTAGCACTGTTTCGTCGGGATATTCTCGGTGGAGACTCCTCATCTCTTCCCAAGATTCTCCAACGACCTTAATCACAGGTCGACCCTTCTTCCCGCCGATAGATTGGACTAAATCACGATGAAAATAAGCCATTATTCCTTCTCGAGCCTCATTTTCAGGACACAGTGGACTCTCACACCGTCTATGACTTCAATAAAGTCACGAGTTGCCTCGGGACTCCCGTTATTTTGGATTTTCTCCATCAGGAGTTTCGCAAGGGACGATGAACGTGTCGCAATTCTGTCGAAGCCAGTCTGCAAGCTTCTTCTCCTTGAACTCTGCCATACTAACTATGTTAGCAGTGTTATTCTCGCCGGACAACTTCCTTTTAGTCCGCCCTCGAGGGTAGATCGACCCCACGACTCGGTCGTCGTCAGGCTCTATGATCATAATTGCGGAGTGATCAGGGAGTTTGAAGTAGATGAAATGACCCCAGTTAATCGCTGGATAGGTCTCTTTAAGGATCCCGAGCAACCATTCGTCATCTTCATCATACCAGAGTCCAAAGTCGGCCGCGAATTCATGTCGAATCGCCACTCCCGTTTGGATTGCATGACCAGCGATGACAAAATGGATCTCTCGCCGGATGGATCTCCATTGGTCTCCCTTCCAGCAGGACTCTTCAGCGAATGAGAGAACGTTAGAGCTCATGAGCAAACCCAAATGAGAAAGAAGATTGTGAAGATTATAACACCGACCGGCATTGGGCCTCCAGATGAATTTTGTGTCCGCACGGACCAGAAACCTATTGCAACGCGAGCATTCCTGTGCCCGCTACACCCCTTATGCGCCCACCCGCCTCAAGGACCAAACGCAGATTAATCCGCCGAGATGGCGACCGTATCCGTCTGAATCCAGACATCGGGACTTCATACCACTATACTATACGCGCGAAGCTCCCTCTGCTCCGCAAAAAACCTGATCCGCAGGAAAAAATAGTGCTTTACCGTGGAGAGATACCCTGCCATACCATAAGGGCAAGGCAGGTTGCCGAGCCGCCCACGGCAAGCGGGCGAATCCACAAGCAAGAGGTGACTTTTATGTCCCGTCGTAACAAAAAGGGCGATCAGCAGCCCGTTATTGCTGACTCCACCGCCACCGCAGCCACCGAGGCCGAGGGCACCACCGCAACGACCGAAGCCAGCGCGGAAGACGCTGCTCCGGCCGAAGAGCCCGCCGCTGATCCGTTCGCGGATGTGCCTGTGGTTAACATCGGCGACGATGTCAGCTTCAGCGACTTCAGCGACACGCCGACCTCCAACCCTCGCAAGTACGAGGCGGTCAACGCTGCGGCCATTGCCGATCGTTCGCCGACGGCCAAGGGCTGGAAGCACGAGCGGGCCATGCTGATTCCGGGTTCCAATAAAAAGGAGCTCAAGCCGGGATCGGTGTACGGCACGATTCAGCAGATCGTCCAGGCGGCTGGCCGCGCTGGCATCCCTGCCTACGTCGTGGCAAACAAGCTCCGGCGCTTGCAGATCGGCAACAAGCGCAGCCACTACTGCGAGGCACTGCCTCCGGTCGGCTGGGCCGAGGGCTGGATCAACACTGCGTTGACCAAGCTGATTGTCGGCAGCCACCCGACCAAGCAGGCTCCTGCGCTGCGTGACGAGGTCACGGAGGGCGAGGCCAAGGCCAACGAGGCCGAGGCACAGGGCAAGCTCGCCGCCAACGGCTAACTCAACTGAGGCGCGAGGGCTTAGGCTCTCGCGCCTCTTTTTCGCTTGATGTCCTCGTCATGACGTGAGGATGGAGCGAATATTTGGTGAACTCGTCTTGATCACGACGAGAAGAGTGAGCGAGGAAGCTCCTCTTTTAGGTGCCTGCGGCTGGCCTGCCACCCCTGTTCAAAGCCATTCGTAGACTGCCCTCGACCACCGTACAGTTAATCCACATAGCCCCCGGTACCCGTACCCTAGCCCCTACCTCCCAGCCCTGTAGCGTGCTCTCAGAAAGCTCCCGATTTTCGGGAGGAAGGAGCAATCTTTACTTTACAGTGGACGAAACTGCTTGTATGTTCAAGTTACTACCACAGCAAGGGGTTCAAAATGCAATGTGATCCAACAAAAGTAGGCCTCCGTGTTTGGTTCGTTCCTGAACAGGGGATTGAACAGGAGCCCTCCTTACTCGGTGATGTCGTTGGGGTCCAGGCCGCAGTTGATGTCGCTATGGCGTATCTTCGGCAGGACATGGCCGATCAGGGTACTGATCAAAGCTACCTGCCTATGCACGAGGAGGCCGAGCGTCGGCTGCTCACTTACCTTGCTGATCCACAGTGGAGCGTCAGTGTTCCAGTGTGCTACGGCACGGTCCTCATAGCTTAAAGTGCTCGGGTGGGGCTGGTCGGCCCTTGCGCGCCGATTAACCCCGCCCTACACTGTAAAGGTAGGGCAAGCAGGAGTCTACCATATGCCGCTAGTAACGATCCCCGGCCTACCAGCCGGATGGAGGGTTTTGGAGCATCGTCGGTCGATAAATCATCCTCGAGATGCTGTCGTGCTGTGCGAGCGAATTGTCCATCGGGACAAAGACATGAATTTCGTCACTTGGTCCGTGAATATGATCGAGGGCGGATGCTACTGCGGAAATTACTGGGATTCGTACGAGAAAGCTCGTTCGGACTACCAGACTCGAGCCGTCAACCTCCGTTAGAAGGAATTAATCATGGGTTCCATGCGTTTTGTCTCGGCTCCACTCGATCCGAAGGTCCTGCCGAAGATCATCACATTTGACAGTTCTCCCGGCTGGGCTATCAGCCGAGCGCTGGGCAATCTCGACCCGGACAGCTACACTCCTGAGCTGAAGGAAGAGCGGGCTGGCGAAAAGGTCTTCGAAGTGAAGATGCGGACTGCATCCACCGAGTGCAATCCGGGTCCGCATCCGTTGCGGAAAGTCGGTTCCATCTTCTGGACTCAGCCGACATTTTAGAGCAATCTTTGCTTGCACGTTGAGAATAAAGGGTGTATTCTCAGAATAGCAACAAGCAGTAGGAGGCTACCCCAATGAGTGAAAGATCCACAAAGGCGCTGGATCGTGTTAAGCGCCTGATCCGTGAACTCCAAAAGAAGACGGAGGACAACGGGTGCTCAGAACACGAGGCAATGGCAGCAGCCCAGAAGATGGGTCAGCTCCTGGAGGATTACCAGCTCAATATTGATGAGGTGGGTATCCGCGAGGATGCTAGCCAGTGCCGCAAGAACGAGGTGTATGCACAGGATCAGTTCGCTGGTACGCTTATCAGCGGAATCAAGGCATTCTGCGGCATCATCGCGTACCAAGAGTCGGGTACGGGCCACGGCATGAAGTATGTGCTGTTCGGTACGCCTCACGACCTTGAGATCGCCTTGTACTTGTATGAGGTGTGTGCCGAGGCTATGGACCACGACTGGGTCAACTACATGAACGAGCATGGCTATTCCATGAAGAAGCGTGCTTCGTTCCGTATGGGCTTTGCGGGTCGTGTGTATGACCGACTCCGGCAGATGAAGGCAGAGCGCGATGCGCGCAACGCTTCCACAAGCCGAGCGCTGGTGGTGCTCAAGGACCAGCTGGTCAAGGCTGAGTGGGCCAAGCAGGGTGTCAAGCTGGTTAAGTCTCGCGGCACCGTGGCTGCTGATTCCCATGCTTATGGGCATGGTCATGCGGCCGGAGGCAGGGTGAACCTGAACAATCCGCTTGGTGGGGGAGGTCCGGGTAATGACCGACTTAGTTAAGTATCATCCCACCACAGTTCGCAAGATGCTTTCGTCGTATGGGACCGATGTGACTGACGCTATTCAGCGGGGTCCCTGCGACTACATCTGGCTGATGGCGATGGTGGCTGCTGAAGAGTCGGGGCTGGAAGGGGCAGCCTCGTCTCTGGTGTATGTCCGGGACTATGAGACAGAAGTATTCTTCTTCTCGCTGGACGTCTCTAACGAGCATATGATGACTAGGCGCTTCATATACAATGGAGAGGACTTCTACATTCGCTCGGAGCGTGTGGAACCTGAGGGAGAAGAGCCTCGGTGGGAGAAGTTTCCGGTGGAGGGTGATGGTCTTACTGGACCACGTCGGGAGGAGATTATGCTCTGCTTCAAGGAGCTCTGTGAGGCGCAGATTACTTTCTTAACGCCGACCGGGATGCCGAGCAAATAACGCTTGCGGCCGGACGAAAGTGGGTGTATTCTCAGAATAGCAGCACAAACAAGGAGATTACCACCATGTCCATTTCCGCGAACACCCGCCCGCTCGTAGCCCGCTACAAGCACGACTGTCGTCAGTGCAATCTCATTGGACAGCTTCTGCACGAGGATATCTACTATTGCACCAATGAGGGATCCTTGATCCTTCGTGATGGCGATGCTGGAGGGGAGTATGCTTCCTTCCCGGTGGAGGTCGCTCGTCTTGTCGCTAAAGGGCAGCAGGACATGAGCTATCCGTGGCTCGTTGCAGTTACGCTCTTTGATCATGCGCAAGCGACCGACGAGCAGGTTCTAGTTTATAGAGGAGAAGTAGGATGAAGACTCGCATCACACTCTTTGATGAGACAGAAGGAAGACGCTCAGTGCTGGATATCACTGAGTTCTCGGATCATCTCTCGGACATGAGGAAGACTCGTAATCACATCATGCGATATCTGGGTCAGCAGGTATCTGCGATGCTCCGTGACGGCCGGGAGGTGGAGGCATTTATTGTGGAGCGCGAGCTAAAGTAGCTTGTGTGCGGATTGGTTTGACCGTAAGCTGGTTATACCAAGCAGCAAAGGACTCCACACTATGCAGTTAGTTTATATTGATGATCTACCAGTCGCGCTGGCCCAATATATGGATCCAGACGCCGAGCTCGGTACGGATGGCAAGTACCAAGGCGTGTTCGGCGAGGAAATTGAGGTGTACATAAGGTTGCTCACCGAGGAGCTCGCCAAGGTACCCCAAGTCACGCAAGTGTTGTTTTGGGATGATCAGGAGGGCGGGGATCCGGAGCTCAACTTGTACCCCGATCTGTACGAAAAGCGGGAGCTCGTGCCCACGCCGGGGCGCGACAAGGGCGTGTTTATGGGCACAGATCAGTGCGAGGGCGCTACCTTTAACGCCAAGGGCGACTCGTACTACGGGGCTACGTTCTATCAGCGTAAGTGGCATCCAGTCGGCCAATTCGTCATCTCGTTGTGGTTTGGTGGCAGTCCACTCAACAGCGCGGGCGGGTTCTCCGTAATACCGGTCGCGTAGGGATTTGTCCGGCCGGAGCAAATAACGCTTGCGGCCGGACAATTACCCGGCTAGAACATAAGGGCAACAACAAGCAAGGAGATTACCACATGCCTCGTCCTATCGATATGCTCTGCCCACCCGATTGGAACCTTGAGTCCAAGGGTGCCACCACCACCGTCACGCGCCGCAGCGTGTTCACCCGGGAGCTCAACACCATGGAGATCCCCACCACCTACGAGCGGATTGAGGCTTGGCTGCACGGCGGCACGGTCATTCAAAACGCCCTGCCCGAGCTGAATGTGGACCAGCGCGAGTTCCTCATGTCGGGTGCCACGCCCGAAGAGTGGGAGGCGATGTTCGGATGATGGACTTCTGGAAGCTGGTGTGGGCCATTGTCGTGGCCCATTTCATCACTGCACTGATCTCAGTCGTGTTGTGGTTCTTTCTCTTCCAGATTGTCTTTGCTGACCACGAGACTGACTATGAAAGAAGGGTTCGGGAACTTCGGGAAATGGGAAGGTCTTCCCAGTTATACGGTCAGTAGCTGGAGCAATCTACCCTTGCAGCGCGACAGGTGCGACTGTACGCTGCAAGGGTAGCAAGCAAAGGAAATCTACCATGCGTAATCTTAAGTGGCAGCCTCGTATGGATCGTGTCTACGCAAAGGGCCATCTGCGCCCTCGCCGCAAGGGTGAGCGCAAGCATCCCTACGAGCAGTTCCCCGACTTCCCCAATCAAAAGGGTAAAACGGGCGAGTTTGAGCTCAAGCCCAACAATATCGTCCGGGTCAAGTTTTTGGGCATGTTCCGTGGCTATTCGTCATGGGGCCAGCCTGTCTGGTATCGTGCCTTCCAGGTCATGCTGGTAGGTGGCAAGATCGTTGCGGGGTACAGCAACAACGGGGACGGGTATGTACTCTGCCTCAATACGCAGTACGTCGCAGCATAGGAAAGTCCCCGGCTGGGTGTGAGGTAGACACACTCGGCTGTGGGCCATTCGGGGGAGGTGTTCGTGGTAGTCCGCCTCCCCCGGATGTCTTTCATAATTTTCGCCAGAGGAGTTTAGAATGGCAGAGATCCACGAATCAACCAAGGCTCTTATGGAACAGGGCTTTTGGCAGATGCGAGCATATCAGGCTCAGGGGGACAATGAGAAGGCTGTAAAGATAGAGACAGTCTTGCTCAAAGTCTTCAAGGATACGATCGACGATAATGCTCGGCTCATGGATATTCTTAAGGATACCGAGCAAAAACTGCTTGCGCTGCGAGAACAATAGGGGTATTCTTAAAGGGTAGCAGCAAAGGAGACTACCATGCACCTCGTAGATCGGCCGGAAGTCGGTGAATCCAATGGCCTCGTCAATGGTCCGGCGTACCACGCGGATTATTCGTTCGCTCGCACTGTCGATTGGACCGAGCAGCATCTTCGCATCACGCGCTTGCGTCTGTTGAGCGATCGTGGGTTCCCAGCGTGGGATGTCTCGTACTGTCACGGTGTCCTGTGCCATACGGGCGAGCTCGTTCGTGTTAGCCTTCCGTTCTCGCAGCTTCCAAAGCGTGGATTCAAGCGCGCCATTGTGGAGCACGCCAAGCGCGACGGTTTGTACGCTCACGGGCTGGGGGTGCTCAGTAACATAAGCACTCTGTGCTGAGCAATCCACTATTGCGCGTAGACTCTGGCGACTGCATACTGTAAGGGTAGGCAGCAAAAGGATTACCACAATGGTCGGCCAAACCGTCTCGTTCTTTGAGTACACCCGCAACGGTCTCACGCTCCTGCGGGGCGTAGTCCAAAGCGAATTCCGCGAGCCTCCGTGCGAAGATCCGTACGAGCGGCTCAACTATGTTGTCCGTACCCCTACCGGGGAGGTCTTCACTCCGTACGCCGCCGATTGTCGTCCGGTCAAGTAAGGATTACCACAATGTTCCATGGTGCAAAGATCATCCGCCCTACCGAATCCGGTACCTACCTGTACAAGGATAAGGACCATCAGCAGGAGTGTATCCGTCGCGTGGCCCGTCAGGAGCCCGAGACCAAGATTATTGCGTTCTCGTCTCCGGTCGCTCCGGCCGGTGCAGTCAAGTGCTTCATCGCATAGGGAGTAATCCATTCCATCCATCCGTGGAGCAATCCACTATTGCCAAGTGATTCAGGCGACCCTATACTGTAAGGGTAGCAAGCAAAAAGGATTACCACATGCGCTCTGTTCTCATTAACCTGTCTGTGTTCTTTGGTGCCGTAGCCCTCGCTCTCGGGTGGGCTGGGCTGATCTGTCTTAACAGTGGCGAACCGGACTTCACCGAGCAGTTTTGGTTCTTTGGGCTAGTGGCCCTGCTCGCGTCCCATGCGTTCGTCATTGGTTACGCGGTTATCTACAAGGAGGATTCACATGCGTAATGGTCTTGCCGCTTTTTCTATCGTTGCCGCCGCTGCTCTCTCGTTCGGGCTAGGGAGTGAGTATGGTATAGACCTTACGCCTGTGGGACAGGAGCGCAGCCTAGACGTCACAAAGATGCACGTCATAGGACAGGGCTGTGGTGAGACCCCAGAGCAGAAGAAGCGCATCTATGTCGCTCTGGAGGAGGATGATCTCCCAGGACCTCTGTGCGATATCGTGTTCGAGCTCGCAGAAAGGGACTATAAATAGCTTGCGCCGCGATTAGCATGGTAGTATCTTAAGAATGTAGCAAGCAGGAGACTACCATGCTTATTTGGAAGGAAGAGTTGCAGAGTCATATGGAGTTTAGGCTCCTCTCGTATTCTGCCGAGGCGAGCGAACTGGGCATTCGTCCTGGGGAGCAGTGGCCTATGGAGGTGCAGGTGCCGGGTCTCGGGAACGGTCATAAGTTTATTGCCCGACGGGACATTGTTACGCCTTCCGGCGATTTTGGCGGTCGTGTGTTCACGCAGAGCCTCGGTTGCTTGACTCTTACCATATTTAACGACTAAATGGTCGCTTGACCGGCTCGTCTCGCCAGATGACTTGATGCGATCGTGTAGCTCTAGATCTGCGCTCTTCTCTCTCAAGACGAGCCGACTACGGACGTAAACGCCAAGATTTGAGCAGCGACCACGGACGTAAACGCAGAGTAGAGCTGGTGGCTTTTGCGGACTCGGCCCACCGCAAACGAGTGTACTACCTGCCTAACACACCGCCAACCCGCCAACCGCCGCTGTGTTACTTAGCTAAGGCACCACCAGGGGCACGCGCCAACCCGCCCGCGCCGCCAAAATTGCCGCCCGCCAACCCGCCACGGCAACCGCCAGGGGTTAGCGCCAATTTTGCCGCCCTATATATACGCCGCAATTTATTTTGCGCCTAACCGCATTATTTTGTTGCAATGGCAAAAACCCGCGCCTAATAAGGTGCCACGGCAACGGCACTACCGCCAACCGCCGCAACACAAGGGTTTGTTTATTTATGGCTACCACCAAAAAAACCGCCGCCGCCACCGCCGCCAAGGTTGCTAACATTGCCCGCGCCGCTAGCGCCATTAACCGCCACGGCCTAACCGCCGCCGCCCGCCTTAGCGCCGCTACTGGCGTTAGCGCCGCCAGCGCCAACCGCTACGCCAAGGGCGCGGTTAACGTACCCGCCACGGTTAACGCCCTTAGCGCCACGTTTGCCGCTACCACGTTTAGCCTAACCGCCTTGGGCAAGGCGGCGGTTAGCGCCAACGGTTGCATAGGCAACAAGGGTCAGCCTACTGTTATGGGCTTAACCGCTTGCGGCCTTGCTAATGCGGGCGGCACCGCCACGGGCGCACAAGTGGCCGCCGCTATACTTGGCAACCCTGCCCTAGTTACCGCCATGCTAGGCACAAAGGCGGGCGGGCACCATGTTATTGCCACCGCCGCCCTAGCCGCCCGTTGGGTACAAGGGTACGTTAACGGGCTTTGCCGCCCGCAACATGGGCTAGCAACCCGCGCCTAACGGCAAGGGGCTAGGCTAACCGCCTAGCCCCTACTACCCGCCACTGTATTATAAAGGTAACACACCATGTACGCGCCTACCACCTGCCAACCCGCCGCCATGCCGCGCCGCGCCGCCTACCTAACCGCCGCCCTTTACCACTATGCGCCCGCGCCCTATGCGCCGCGCCGCTATGGCAAGGCGGTTAGCATGGCCGCGCAACTGGCAAACTATAGCCCCAAATTGCGCGCCGCCTACCTTGCCCGCCAATGGGCGCGCATTGCCAACGGGCAAAAGCCAAACTGGCCAAAGCGCCCATAGCCGCCCGCCAGGGCCAGCCGCCAAGCGGGCGCTACCCAAGTACCGGGTAGCGCCCGCTTTGCGCTGTAGGGTGCCCCTATGGCCGCCTAAATGCCATGCCGCCTATGGTACCGCCCTATAGGGTACCACCCGCCCCCACCCGGCGCCTCAGTGACTGCAACACAAAATTCTTCGAAAATTCTCAGATTTACTTGTCAATCCTCTCATCTCATGCTACACTCACCCCATGCGAATCCTCATATCTTGTGAGTTCTCCGGCATAGTACGCGACGCCTTCATCCGCCGCTCTGAGACGAACAACCTTAACCACGAAATAATCTCCTGCGACCTCCTACCCTCAGAATCCTCATTCGGCCCACATCTCCAGACCGACGTCCTAGGACTACTCGACAACGGCTGGGACCTCATGATCGCCTTCCCACCATGCACCTACCTCGCGAGATCAGGTATCCACCGAAACCGTGACTTCCCATCCCGAGAGCAAAAGACCAGAGACGCAGCCACCTTCTTTAAGCGACTCTGGAACGCCCCCATCCCGAGAATCTGTATAGAGAACCCACCGGGAGTCATTCACAAGCTCACAGGAGTCCCGGTGCATCAAACAGTGCATCCTTGGCAGTTCGGCGACCCAATCTCTAAAACTGTCTGCCTACGGCTCAAAGGCCTCAAGCCGCTACGTCACCGCAAGTATGTCCCGCCTCCCTACACTTCCGCCAATGATCATCCAGCTAGCTATGATCGAGCACAGAACCGCAGTCGCTTCTTCCCCGGCATCGCAGCGGCTATGGCCGAGCAATGGGGCTCGTACGACTAAACGCCACTTGCCTCATGAGCTAGTTCCTGCTACACTCAGTTTACGATGAGGACCACGGCTGAATCGTCCCATGACGATTCACGCCCGAAGAAGGACACCCTCTCTTGGCCGATCCCACTGCCGCCGCCTATGCAAGGATCAACTCCGGAACCTCAAGGAGTCACACTCCCTACACGATCTTAGCCCCCGGCCTGAACGACATCGTCCCCAACCCATCCTACTCACAACGGTTTGATGCTTGGGCAACTCTCAGGGATTGTTACGACGGCGAGAAGGTGATCAAGGAGGCTGGTGAGCAATACCTTCCAAAATTATCTGCTCACAGCCCCGACGAGTACAAGACGTATAAGCATCGGGCTTATTTCTACAACGCCGTCAGGCGCACACATCGCGGCCTTCACGGATCCTTATTCCGCAAGCCTGTGGAGTTCAGCATCCCGGCAGGGATGGGAGCTAAGCTGAACATCTGCAATATCACGCAGGACGGGCAGTCCTTTCAAGCGTTTATGCGGATCCTTGGGCATGAGCTGTTGCTCACAGGTCGATTCGGCATCCTGGCCGACTTCAAGGCCGATCAGGCGAATAGCCCCTACTTAGCCGGATATCTCGCGGAAAACATCTACGCTTGGCGGCTCAAGACGTTTGAGGACCGGGAAATCGTCGATCGTGTAGTACTCCTTGAGTCCGAGGTGGTTCCCACCGAGTATGGTGCTACGACACAGTTACTCATACGTGTCCTCCGGCTGGACCCATCCTCCAATGGCTCAGGCAAGATGGTCTACAGCCAGACCATCATTCGGCCGAACCCCACCGATCCTAAGAGTACGCCCACGCGTCAGAACATCGCGGTCAACATTCGCGGCAGGACTCTGGACTATATCCCGTTCGTGTTCTTCAATGCGATGGATCTGCGGGCAGAGTGTGGGCCACCGCCTCTCGAGGACATCGCAAGCATAAACGTCAGCCACTTCCAGTCCACCGCTCACTTGGAGCATGGTCGCTTCTATGCGGGGATGCCCACCTATGTCACGGCGGGATCTGGAGCGAACAAGCTGCCCGGACTTCCCGAGGGGCTCACCAATACGAATCCGCTAACGGTCGGGCCATCTTTTGTTTGGGAGCTAGAGGAAAATGCTAAAGCGTGGCTGCTTGAGTTCACTGGTCACGGGCTTACCTTCCTTGAGAATGCGGTCGATTCCAAACAGTTACAGATGCAGTCCCTCGGAGGTCGACTCATCAGTTCAACCCGTCGTGCAGCCGCTATGTCCGACGAAGCGTGGCAACTCCTAGAGACTGGTGACGAAGCCACCCTGATGGATGTCGCTCAGGTATGTGACGAGGGCGTTACGAAGGCGCTTGCATATCTGGGCGACATCCTAGGGGAGATTCCTGCTGACAGTGTCCATGTCCCGAGCAAGCACAAGATCCTTGTAGAGTTCAACAAGGAGTTTGTCCGTTCGGAACTCACCGCTCGCGAGCTAAGAGCTCTCCAGGCTCTGGCCGAGCGTGGTCATATCCCGAACGACGTTATGTACTACGCGCTTCGTGAGGTTGGCGTCATACCGATTGAGTACAGCTTGGATGACTTCACAGCTCTGCTCAAGAAGGACGAGCAGAAATGGAAGCCACCTCCGCTGCCGGGAACGCCGGGAGGGCCAGAGCTGCCGCCTACGACGAATCCTCCTAGCGGTACTACAGGAAATCCTGGTCCGGGAGTCCGACCACAGACCGCACCACGACCAGTTCTATCAGTTCCGCCGAAAGAGTAACTTCCTACGGCCTATACTCTCATATCAACCCAAAGGAAGTAGAAATGGCAAAGAAAGCCCTACCCAAGTCAGCTTCTGAAGCTGCTCCGCCGGAAGATGTCAAGACCGACCCGAATACCCCGATGTCAGAGGTTGCTACTCCTGTCGGCACACCGCTGGATCCTGCATTCTTTGAAGCAGGTGCTCCCCCGGTTCCAACTCAGCTTTGCGCGTATGAATATACGCATACGGTCTGTGGGACTGAGGGTGCTATGGATAATCGTACCTACTATCTCTGGTATTGTTATCCATGGCTGGTGACCGGTCTGTTCTGCACGAAGTGCAACGCGGCCATCAGAATCGGTGAAGACGGTGAGATGGAATGGTCAGACGGCTCGGGCAAGTGCATCCTGCCGGATGACGTTCCTATGACGTCGGTTCCTGTGCCTGATTCGATCGGGTTCTTCAATCAGCTGAATCCGCTATGGCCGAGTCCTGGCGAACATCCTCCTGAAGGAGAGCCAGTAGTTGCTCCAGCAGGAGCTACGACGCAGACCAAGGTGGAAGATCCGGCCAAAGCTCAGGCTCAGGATGAACTCGCCAAGGCAGAAGCCGACAAGAAGTAGGCCCACTCAAGCAATAAGGAAGTAGACAATGTACAGGACGAAAATTAAGCACAAGACCTGTGGTAGCGAACTGCGTATGGACCAGGACTTGGAGAACAGGTTCTACTCGCGGCCTCACGTGGTCACGGTCATCTATTGCCCAGTCTGCGATCTCGCGGTTCGGGTTGGCCCGAACAGCCTTATCATCTGGGCCGATTCTGGTGCGCCTGTGGAGCCGGGTCATCCCGACAACACGCTGCCCGAGAACGAGGTTCCTCCCGGTGAGGTGGACAACACCTTGCCTGAGGCCGGAGTTCCCGATCAGGGTCTGCCAATTGAAGGAGGCGGTGAAGTGGACAACTCGCTCCCAGACGTTCAGCCTGGAGTAGACAACGAGCTTCCAGGCGAGCAGCCTGAGGTAGACAACGAGCTTCCAGGCGAGCAGCCTGAGGTAGACAACGAGCTGCCAGAAGGAGGCGGAGATGCCAGCACCAAGCCAATCGACCCAGATGCTCCGGCACCGGACAATACTCTCCCCGAGGGCGAAACTCCAGTTGATCCGGGATATGGCGTTGAAGGAGGCTCTGGAAACAAGCCGGATAACAGCCTCCCTGGAACGCCGACTACGAAGCCGATCGACCCAGACGCTCCAAAACCTGACAATGAACTTCCTGGAGGAGGTGAACCGTCTGAACCTGACTCTGGAGGCGGCTCTGGTGGATCTCCAGACCAGAGCCTCCCAGGCCAAGGACCTCGTCCAGACAACAGTCTCCCAGGTCAAGGCGGCAAGCCCGGAGAACGGGACGTAGATCTTGATGTCCATATTGATCGGGATGGTGAAGGCAGTGGCGACAAGCCGAAGCCGAAGCCAAAGCGCCGCTAATCGGTGTTACTCAACGGGGGCGGGGAGTCACAAGCTCCTCGCCCTTGGAGTTAGTACGATGCCCCTGAAGAAAGGTAGTTCAAAGAAGGCTATAAGTGCGAATATCCGCACTCTTCGGCATGAGGGTAAGCCCCAGAAGCAAGCGATCGCAATCGCTATGTCTAAGGCCGGGAAATCCCGTAAACGCGGGAGAAAGAAATGAAGTACATGACCCAGCGCAACGCGACGAAGCTAGTGTACGCCATTGGTCTCACGATCGTTGGCTTGGTTCTCATCTATTTAGTTACTCAGTAGTGTAAATAGGCACTTGTCAGGCTTTAGCCAGCGTGTTACTCTCTCCTTGTCCATGGAGGGTCTGTGGATCTTGACCGGCGGGGTCGGTCACGCTGGAGACTGATATGCCTGAATTGATCTTTGATGCTCAGGACGCTGTTCCTGAACCAATCCGCTCCATCGCAGTTGAGAAAGAAGGCAAGTGGGTCGCGAATGTCGTGCCCAAGGCCGAGCTGGACGACTTCCGCAATCGGAACGTTGAGCTCTCTCGCGAGCGCGATGCAGCCACCGGAATTTTCGGTCGGCTAACCCCTCTCGGTTTTGATCCTGCGAAGGTGGACGAGTTCGTCACTGGTTACAGTGAGCTTCGGGACATCAAGCAGCAGGTGGACGACGGGAAGCTCGTCGCTGACACTTCTCTCGCTGAAGCCATTGAGGCCAAGACCGGCGAGATGAAGAAGGGTTACGAAACTCAGATCGGCGGCTTGCAGAATGAGGTCGCAACCTACAAGGGTGAGAACGAGAAGCTGACCAATCGGCTGAATCGTTCCATCATTGATCAACAGGTGATGCAAGCCATCAACGATCCGAAGAGCGGTGCATTGCCGGAAGCCACTCGTCAGATTCTGCGCGAAGCGCATGACACCTTCCAGATCGGTGAGAACGAAGCTCTTATCCCGATGGACAATAACGGCCATGTGATTTATGGTGGCGACGGTGCTACACCGATGACTCCAGTGGAATGGCTGAAGAAGCTGGCTGAAACGAGCCCGTTCTTCTTCAAGGGTTCGCAGGGTGGTGGAGCTGGCGGTGGTCAGGGTCCGGGAAGCGGGCCACTCACTGCGGCGCAGATTGCGGCTATGTCGCCTGAAGAGAGGATGACCTATGGACGTGAACACGGGATGACAGGAAGTTAGACTGAGGATGGGGTCGTAGATCCTCGTCCTGCGGCCCCAACTTCATAGAAGGCGGTAGCCAGTGTCGGCGGAAAATTTCGTCGTCGGTAATCCTAAGGGCAACAACGTAGATCTCGTGATCACGTTCGTTGCCCGAGATGGTACTCGCAAGAAGTTTAAGACTCTTAGGCCGGGAGAGGCGTGTCGCTGTGACAAAAGAGAAGTCTTAGTTACTGAAGCGCCGCGCCCTCCTCGCCTCACAATGCAAAGTGATGGTAGTTTTGTCGCAGACCGGTCGAAAGGACCGAGGCGTTAGGGCAATGAGTGATGAGGAACGAGCGGCGGGCGTGCATTGGGATCGCGACTATTATCCTGGTAGTTTTCTTTCTGGCCCTATACGGCCTCACTATGGGGTCTCAGGATGTTATGGCACCCTAGTACCCACGCGGGCGCGCGAGAGGTCTCATGAACGTTACAGGCGTTCTAGGAAAGCTGTGAAGGCTAGCAGGTACCCGCCACGGCCAAGGCCAGAGATCTGTTCCCAGTCTCCAATTATTTTGCCACGTCACTTGTCAAACTTCAGAGGCGGGTGTATGGAGGGAGGGTGGGCCTCTTCATGGAGGTTTGCTTCCGCGGCTCGGCCGTGACAGACGAGGAATTTAGCCATGCCGATGACTCTGGTAGAAGCCGCCAAGCTTGAGACTCGCAATCTCGTACGCAGCGGTGTCATTGAACAATTTGCTCGCACCTCGGAAATTCTGCGGGTTCTCCCGTTCCAGGATATCCAGGGCAACGCGCTCGCCTATAACCGCGAAGAAGTCCTTCCGGGCGTCGCCTTCCGTGGCGTCAATGAGGGATATCCGGAAAGCGTGGGTGTCATCAACCCCGCGACCGAGACCCTGTACATCGCGGGCGGTGATCTGGACGTCGATCGGTTCATCATTCAGACGATGGGAGCCGGTGTTCGTTCAACCCACGAAAATATGAAGATCAAGGCACTCGCCCAAGCATGGACTACCAAGTTCATTAAGGGCGATACTACGATTCAGCCACGCGAGTTCGACGGCCTCCAGGCCCGACTCACTGGCTACAACCTCATCCCGGCGGGCAGCACGTCCGGCGGCGACCCTCTCAAGCTTGAGATTCTCGACGAGGCCATTGATCGGGTGACTAACCCGACCCATATCCTCATGAGTCGCGCCCTACGTCGCAAGTTCAAAGGTGCGCGGAACAATCCAGCAGTCGCCGGCTCTATCACTCTCGACAAGGACGATTTCGGTCGGCCGGTTGACGTGTACAACGGGCTTCCACTTCTCACCACTTACGGTGATGCCGTATCGCCCGATCCGCTCGGTTTCAATGAAGCCGGTCCTGGTGGCGGAAGCACTTCCACTTCGCTCTATGTTCTCAGCATGGGAACGGATGCAGTCTCCGGCATCCAAAATGGCGGGATGGATGTTCGCGATCTCGGGGAGCTGGACACGATGCCTCTATGGAGGACTCGCGTCGAGTGGTACTCGGGTCTCGGCATCTTCAACGGTGCCGCTGCCGTTCGTGTCTGGGGCATCTCCAATGCTCCGATCGTAGCTTAATCGGAGAGCCCGAGAGGAGATTTGATATGTCCGTAAAGCGCAATCAACTAGATGCCACTATGGATGCGGCCACTCAGCTGAAAGATGCGGGTGCGGCGATTGCTAGTGGCGCAGGAACGGTCGGTGGTGCTGCTCGCGTTGTCAACGTCGGGCCAGCCATTCTCAGTGCCGTGTTCACGGTGGATATCATCGCGCAGACGATCGATGCTACGGCGGCGTACGACATTCGCCTCCAGGCTTCGTCGGATCCGTCGTTCGCCACGGACGTGACCATCGTCGCCAATGTTCAGTCGGTTCTCGTCGCTACGGGCGGTGAAGATCGTCCGGGTATTGGTCGTCGGTCGGTCCCGTTCAACAACATCGGCGAAGATGGTGCCCCGAAGGCTTATCTTCGGGTGTATCACCAGATTGCTGGTACCACGCCATCGATCAACTACGCGGCTATGATCACGCAGAACCCGCTGCCATAAGTCGGCTGGGATAAGGAGTAATAATATGAGCACTGTCCAAGAAACGCTCATTCCTGCCTCGATGGTTCCCGGCTTGGTGACGATTGAGGATGGGGAGGGCAATCGCAAGAACGTCTATCCCATTGATGCCAAGGAGCTCCTTGCATCCGGCGAGTTCACGCTCGTTGAAAATGGCGCGATCGAGGCTTCCCGCATGGCGGCGACGCCACTGCGCTCTGGCTATGCTTCGGGTATTCCGAGCGAGCAGATTATCGCCGAAATCTCCGGTGTTGAAGGTCGCATCCTAGCGGCT
>Ga0105347_1000283_pt1 | contig 25079 bp, 26 predicted proteins | sample EasRivMeERMLT890_FD_89677 | JGI IMG/M metagenome (GOLD analysis project Ga0105347, IMG submission 89677) | Soil microbial communities from meander-bound floodplain in the East River, Colorado, USA - East River MetaG ERMLT890 | ecosystem: Environmental > Terrestrial > Soil > Floodplain | place... | reverse complement strand
ATCGATGTCGCTGGCGGCGGGCAACCAGCAGATCGGCGCACCGGAGAGCGCCATCTCGACCACCGTGGGTGCGTACAACCCGGCGCTCAGTTCCTACCAGCAGGCCTACCCGTGGATGAAGGCGGAAGGCGACACCATGGCTACGGGTTATAACCAGCAGCTTGCTGGCTACTCGGCCCACACCAACGCCGCTCTGAAGGCCCATCAGATGGCCTCGGAGAGCGAAGGCGGCGACGGCGGTGGCGGGGCCATGGGCGGCATGGCGGGTACCCTGCTGGGTGCAGCCGCCGGATCGGTGATCCCCGGTGTCGGTACGATGCTGGGCGCTTCGCTGGGTGGTGCGCTGGGCGGCATGGCGGGCAAGGCCGCGTCGGCTGCCAAGGGCGGCATGATCCGACGCTTCGAGGATGGTGGGGCGGTACCCGAGGAGGGCGGCGACCAGATGGTCGACCCCAGCATGTCCCAGTCGCAGGGGGCGATCACCGATGATGTGCCCGCACGTCTCAACGTGGGCGAGTTCGTCTTCCCGAAGGACGTGGTGGAGTGGCGCGGTGAGGCTTGGATGCAGAAAGAGATCATGAAGGCCCGCAAGGAGCGCGAGCAGAACACCGTGGCTGAACCTGATCAGGGTCCGCCGATGTCGGCCATCGACATGCAGGCTCCGCAATTCCAGTCGGGAGGGACCACGGTATGAGCCGCAAGATGAAGTCCTTTGCGGATTACTTCCTCGCTGGAATGCAGATGGGAGGTAACTGGTGGAACCAGGCGGAGCAGCACGCCATCGCCCGTGAGCGCAGCAAGCTGAAAGCGCAGGCCGACGCCATCCGTAATAACCGCGAGGAAAGGCGACTGAGCCTGTACGGCCAGAACGTGCAGGCCGATATCGCGCTCAAGCAGGCCCGGACCCACCGGACCATGAACCCCATCGCCAAAGGCGGCGGCGGCGGTAAGGGCGTCGACCCTGAAGTGGCGGCGCTCGAAAAGCGTGCCGCGCAGCGCGGGATTATCGCCGGTCCCGGTGGAGATACTGCCGCCCCGCCGAGTACTAATGGCGACGGGGCCGGTACCAGTAACGAGGTCACTGACAACACTGACAGCGGCACTGTCCCTGTGCCGGAAGCCGAGCCGGTGGAAACCACTGAAGGCGCGGCACGCGGCGGCATGATCCGTGGCGGGCGACGCTACGCCTCGGGCGGCATCGTTGAGGGCATGACCCTTGAGGAGGCCAAGAGCTACGACAGCGGGTTTACTCCGTCGAGTAAGCCCAGCAGGCCGAGCGGCCCCGCTCCTGGCGGCAGTGCGCTGGGCGGTGCGATGAACAAGGGCATCTCCGCTGGCATCGACGCCTACAAGGCGGCCAAGGAGAAGGCGAAGGAGGTCAAGCCGACAGGGCCGAAGGGCTCAGGTGAAGCGGGCAAGTATACCGAAGCTGACCTGAAGCCCGGTGGCGTACTGGATCTCGGCTCGCCCTACGGTGCCGGTGGTTCAGGGGCGGGGTTCCGCGCTGGCGGTGCGGTGCGTAGTCCCCCCCGGCGCGACCCCAACGTCACGCGCGAGCCAGAAGATGCGACCGGACAGGATGAGCGGTACATCAGTGGCGCGCCCAAGCACGTCCCGCATAACGACAGCGGTAGCTGGTACGCCGAGGGTGGTACGGTACGGTTCCGGCGCGGCGGTGCGGTACGGCGCTACGAGGAAGGCGGCGCGGTGGCGTCGGACGACCTGACGCAAGGCTACGACTGGAAGGCGGCCGAGAAGGATCGCGAGCAGAAGACCCAGCAGCAGCAGACCGAACAGGTAGCCCAGCAGGCCCAGCAGAAAGAGGAAGAAGAAACCAAGAAGAAGCAGGCGTCGGGCAACACTGGTGGCATGGGCGGGGCGGCCTTCAGCTTCGACGGCGGTAGCGCCGACGGTGCGACGGGTTCAGGCGGCGACAGCACAGGTGGCGTGTCGGGCACTGGTGGTGTTGGTGGATCGGCTACGGACGGTTCGGGCGGCAGCGCGGCAGCGGGTACCAGCGGCGACGCTGGATCTGACGGCGGTGGTACTTATCGGCGTGGCGGATCAGTGCGGCGCTTCCAGAGCGGCGGCCGGGTGATGCGCGAGCAGGCGATTGATACCGGCACGTCCGGTCCAGGCAGCGGCTACGGCTACCGGGCGGCACCGCCCTCAAGGAGATACTGATGGCCGAACCTGGCTACGAACACGAAAATATATTCGGTCGCGTTGGCCGCGCCATTTTTGGCTCGCCCGAGAAGGATGTGAAGCCGGGGCGTGACCAGCCTTCGCCCTACGGTGACACCAAGGGCAAAGAAGTCGTGGTGCCCAACCCGCTGCCGCCGAACTATCGGGCGGAGCCGCCTGCGGCTATCGAAACCAAACCTCCGAGTATCCACGGGGCTGCTTCAGCGGCACCGTCACCGAACCTCAATGCACCTCGAAACGACGCGGTGAGGGGTACGCCGCAGCCACCGCAGCCGCCGCCCTGGCAGCGCGATGCTGGAGATCCCGACGCCCAGCGGGTTCAGGACGCGATGATGGGAATACCGGCGAACAACACGCCGCCGGGACGGCCTGCACCACCGGGCCCCGACACGGTTGATCGTGCTGGCGCTGCGGGGCTCAACGTCGGAGATCCACACCCGCCGCAGCAGACTGAGCCCACGCCCGTGCAGTCCGACGATGAGGCGAGCTTCCGGCCAGGACCGCTGCCCAAGAAGCCGGGTGCGCCGGGAGGCGGCGGCGCTGGCGGCGGCAGAGGGGCCGGTGCGGGGGGTTGGAAGAAGCTGGGCGATCAGTCTCGCACCGAAGCCTACGACCCCACCAAGGATCGGGCCGACCCGCGCAACATCGCCATCGTCGATGAGAGCGGTAAGGGCCGGGTAAATCCCCGGCAGTGGGAGCGTGCCCAGAAGGGAGCCATCGACCCGACCAAGCCGGGAGAACGCACGGGTGAGGCGGCGGCCAAGTATACGAACCACTACACCGCCGCTCTCGAAGGGGCGACGAACTACATGGCCGAGATGTTCCACCAGAAGAAGGGCGACCCCAACCAAGGTGAAGGCTACATGGCCATGACCTTCAAGGGGATGGGGGCCCCCGATCCCAAGGTCGTGGCGGGCGTGTTCAACGTGGTCGACCCGAAGAACGAGCTTGAGCCCAAAGAGCGGATGGAACTGGCCACCCGTGCGATGCACGACTGGTACACGGCCAAGGGCGACAAGAAGGGAGCCGATCAGGTCGCTGCTGAGATGCTCCAGTACGGCAACAAGCAGGCTCAGACCTTCGGCAACCAAGCCCTCCAGGCCATGAAGGCGGGCAACAAAGATGCTGCTGTAGGGGCAATTAAGCAGGCCTACGACTGGCTACCTGACGGCTTCCACGCTGACGTCCAGCAGGGCAAGCTGACGATCACCAACGACAAGGGCAAGGTCGTCAACAGCTTCCCGCTGGACGACAAGACCATCGCCAACCTCGGGACCGGGCTGGCGACGGGTACCCTCTTTTGGGACGTGGTTCAGGACCGTGCCGGGAAGCCGGGGACGTTCGCGCCACCGCAGGGCCAGCCGACGCAGGCTATCGCGGCGACGGCACCGACTGGACCTCCTGCCGGATCGCCGCCCGCCACCGCTCAAGCGCCCCCGCCCGCGCCTCAAGCGCCTCCACAAGGCCCCGCAGGCGCTGGACCTCCGCCAGCAGCCACACCGTCTGGCCCTCCAGTTGTTTCACCCGGTCCTCCAAGGCCTCCGGGACCGCCGCCAGCACCGGCTCCGCCGGGGGCTGCGCCTGGTTCTGTTCCACCGCCACCTCCACAAGTTACCCCGCCGAGTACCCGTCCTGCGGCCCCGGCCCCGGCCGCTCCGGGGCCGACGCAACCCCAACAGGCCGCACCGATACCTCTGCCGAAGCCCGAGATCGCTGGTCCGCAGTACAACGTACCGCCGGACGGTACTGTTACCGCGCAGGCTCCCGTCACGCCAGCACAGGGTGGTGGAGAGCCCGAGCCGAAGCCTGCCCTGGATACCTCTGTGCCGCCGCCGCTCAAGGGGCCGGTGCAGCCGACGACTACGAAGCGTCCCATCGTGGCGGGTGAACCTGAGAAAAAACCGGCAGAGCCCGCGCCTGTCACGCCTGGGTCACAGCCAGCCAAGCCTGCTGAAACCAAGACCGAGGAGAAGAAGCCTGCTGAAACCAAGCAGGAGCCGAGGTGGAAGTGGAACAAGGACGACCCCGACAAGCCGCCGGTCGACAAGGAAGGTCGCGAGCGTACCCACCGCAAGCGGGGCGACCCTGAGCTTACGCCCCAGGTGATGAAGGCCATCGAGGCCCGCAAGGCGATCAACAAGCGGTACGACGAGGACAAGGACTTCGTGTTTACGGAGACGTCCAAGTCCACGTCGGCGGCCTACACCAAGAAGGTCGCGGCGATGAAGCAGACCATCGACGCCAAGTATCAGGCCGACATGAAGGAGATCAACAAGACCATTGATGACTGGAAGGCCCAGCAGAAGCAGGCAGACGCTGATGAGAAGAAGGCGCTGGAGCCCAAGCGGTTCAGCGTATCCGAAGCCGAGAAAAAGGGCGGCGAGGTTAACACCGTGTTGACGGCGCTCCACGAAAAGAAGGATCCGATCCTGGCGGCCAGCCCGTTCCGCAAGGGCATGATGGATGACGAGAAGAAATGGGCTCCGGTTCGTGATGCAGCACTGGAGATCCACGCCCACAACAAGGAGATCCCGGTCGAGAAGATCGTCCACAACATCATCACCATGACGTCGCATCTGGGCAGCGACGAGGCGGGCAAGGGCCAGAAGGCTAACGACGGTGAGGGCGAGAACGCATCGCGCTTCCGGGTTATCGGCAAGGATCTGCGCGGTAACTACGTGGTCGCTGTGGGCGTGGGCGATAAGGCTGTCGAACTGCACATGCCGAAGACCACGCTCATGGATCTCAACCGTATGAAGAAGGAAAGCTACCGGACGCTGGACAAGGAGCGCCAGGAAGATCTCAACAAATACACCAGCCGTCAGAAGCTCAAGACGGATGCAGCCAAGCTGTTCGGCCTTGAAAAGCAGAAGGGCAAAACGGTTGACAAGGTTATCGACTGGGCCATTGGTCCCAAGCCGAGAGACAAACTGTAATGGCAGACAAATACGCCACGCCAGTATTGGAGGAAGGCGCGTTCTCGCCTTCCTACAAGAGCGATCTGACCGGGCGGCAGAACCCGGTTCTCGGCGCTATCCGCGACACCGTACTGGAGACGGCGGCCAGCGCCATCGACGTGATGGCGACGCCCTACGCCTATGGGCGCATGGGTGGCCAGGCCTCGGGCAATGAGAAGTACGAGGAAGCTGGACGGTTGGGCCAGCGTGTCGCGAGCGAAGCCAAAGATGTCGTGCGTGGCTGGAAAACCGACTACGGCCGACAGGAGGACAAGAACGGCGGTGAGAACGCCAACTGGCTGGAGCGGGTAGGCTCGGCGCTTCCGGCGGCGTTGCCGCAGATCGCTGTCGCTGGCCTGACTGGCCCTGCTGCACCCGTCACATGGGCTGTGATGGCGCACGCCCAGCAGAGCCAGCAGTTCGAAGAAGAACTGTACAAGATGCCGCGCGACCAGATCGAGAAGACGTCTGGCTACAAAAAATACCAAGCGCAGGGCCTGGACCACGACGCTATCCTGAAGGAAATGCACCGGGAGATGCGCAACGATCCGTGGGCTTACGGGCCAAACGTCGCGCTCAACACGTTGACTGCTGGTATCGTCACCAAGCTCGCGGGCAAGATCGGATCGCGCACCATCGCCAAGACGATGACTGATCGCGTTCTGAAGAACGCTATGGTCGAAATGCCTGAGGCGGCGCTGGGCGGTGCGGCGACAGGCGCGGCCCAGGCGTACGGCCGCCAGCGTGGCGAGATGAACGTAGGCATCCGCGACAGGTACGACGTTTCGGAGATAGGTGACGAAGCCTACCAGATGGGTACCACGTTGGGCTCGTTCGGCGCGGCAGGCGTGGGCATCCGCAGCATCCGGGGACCAGCCAAGGAAGCTCCCAGCGCAGGCAAGACCACGGGTAACCTGCTTGAGGACGCCAAGAACAAGCCCGTCACGCCGCCCATCGGCATTGATCTTCAGCCGGTTGCCGTCGAGAACCTGAGCAGCGGCAAGGAAGATCCGGCAACGGCGAAGCAGACCCCGACGGCGGGCCCCGCTCCGATCAACCCGGAGGGCAGCACGGCGCGGGTTACGCCGCCCGAAGCTGGCGCGGTTACGCCGCCTGCGGCTGGGGCCATCGATACCAAAGTTACTCCCGAGGGTAAGCCCGCCCCTGTCGAGGCGGGTGTGGTCCCCCCGGTTGCGCCGGTTGGAGAAGCGGCTCCGGCAGCGTTCCGGGATCTGGCTGTCGTTCAGGACGAACTCAATCACGCCATCCACCAGGCGCGCAGTCTGGACGCCGCCATCCCCGAGCAGCGGGCTACGCCTGAGTGGCAGGCCGAACATGCCGAGGTCATGGCGAAGCTCGACCGGCTGGAGACGGAGCGCGAGCGGATCGAGGGCGCGACCAAGCCGGGTGAGCCTTCGGCAGAGGCAGTCCAGGCCCACGTCGATATTACCGCACCGCCAGAGGCGGGGGCGAAGCCCGTCGATACGACGGCAGCGCCCGCCAAGATGACCCTGGATGACCTCAAGGCGCGGGCACAGGAACTGGGAAAGACCGGCGGGACCATCGACGCGATGAACGCCGCCATCAAGGAGTACACGACCCAGCACGGCCTGAAGAAACTCCCGGAACACACCGAGGTTACTCGGGCGTGGTCAGCCGGTAAGGCCGAGGCCAAGGCTGAAGCCAACGCCACCCGTGAAGCTGATCTGGAGACGACGCGCCAGACGAAGGCCGCACAGAAGGCAGCAGAGGGTGAAGCCAAGGCGGCTGCGAAGCTGGCCAAGACCGAGGCTGCCGCTGAGAAGAAGCGCGTGAGGGGCGAGGAACGCGAGGCCAAGAAAACCGCCAAGGCCCAGAAGGCGTTGGCCCAGGCACAGTCCAAGGGTTACGCCGGGTTGGCCGAGACGAGGAAGGGAGAAGCCGACACTGCCGAGCGGGCGCGCCTCCAGGCTGAAGCCAAGGCCGCAGCGGCCAAAGTGGTGGCATCTCGTGAAGGTAAGCCAGCGCCAGTGGAACTGGACGACATCGCCGCACTGGTGGATGTGGCGCTGGATACACCCGCTCCCGCCAAGCCCACGCCTGTTCCAGGAACCGGACCGGCCGGTGATGCTGCTGTCACGCGGGTCAAGAAGCGCGCTGCGAAGACCGTCGATCCCGACGCGCCCAAGAAGCCACGGGGCCGCCCGAAGAAGGTGGTTGAAGGTGAAGCGGCCAAGCCGCCTGAAGCTGCTGCGCCCGCCGCACCGGCTGCGGTCAAGCCGCCCTCGATCAAGGGGCGTCAGGCGCGCATCGATGCGCACGCCAAGAAGAACCCGTCCAAGCGTTACGTGGCGGAGCCGATCCCTGAGGCCAGCCGGTTCGGTCCGCAGTTCCAGCTTTACGACACGACCACCGACAAGCCCGGTAAGAAGTTCCAGACCGAGGCCCAGGCTAAGGCCGAAGCGGAGATCCTCAACAAGGAGGACACCAGCACGCAGGCACGGCGGGCCATCGATGAGGAAGACCGGGTTCAGCGGGAAGCCGCCAAGCAGGGCGTAGCACCGACAGTTACTCCAGCGGGTAAGCCCGCCGCGCCCGCTGCTGCACCAGTAGTATCTAAGCTGGTCCGCAAGGTTGACGTTGATAAGGCCGAGGCCGAGAAGGCCGAGGCCAAGCGGCTACAGGACGAGGCGCAGGAAACCGAGCGCAAGCGACTGGCCGAGAACGAGAAGGCCAAGGAGCGCCAGCGGGCCAAGCGTCAGGTTGATCAGGACATCCGCGAGCGCACCGCGCAGACCATCGTCGAGAAACACAAGGCGCGCACCCACAACCAGGCGGGTGACATCAACGCGCTTGAGGAGGCGATGACGGGCAAGGAGCCCGCCGCTGCCGTACCGGAGATGACGGCGTTGTCGCAGACCGCGAAGGATCTGGCGAACGCCTACGACGCGGCGCTGCTCATGCTGCGGGGCGGCAAGGATACCCACGACACCTTCATGTCAGCGCGCGGCAAGGAAGGTGAGGCGCGTGGCGGCGTGGGCGACTACCACAGCTTCCTGATTTATCTGCGCGAGTACGCCCGCAAGATCGACGACCTGATCGCCAAGAAGGAGTTTATCGAGGCGAAGGACCGCACCGACAAGTACGTCAAGGCACTCAAGATGGTCCAGAAGGGGGACATCAAGGACTTCAGTGCAGCAATCAGGGAGATGAACGAAGCCATCTCGATGGAAACCCGCAGCCATACGGTTGGGGGAGAGCGCGTCGAAGGGGCGATGCTGAGGAAGGCCAAGGAAGAACACGCCGATATTATTTCGGCCCTCGATGACATGATCGATGAACACGGCGACCCGATCATCCTGCCGCCGATGGAGCCGCTGAAGGGACCGGACGGCAAGCCGCTGCTCGACAAGGACGGCCGGATACAGTGGCGGCCCAGCAAGGCCGAACGCCACGGTTCCTCCAAGGAGACAGATCTCCGCGAATACACGACCAAGGACGACCAGCCTGCGCCGATCAACTTCGAGCGGGTCGACAACATCCTCGACAAAATGCGGAAGTGGATGGACCGCAACGGCTATGACTTCATACCGCCCAGCGTAGTTCACAAGATCATCAAGTTTGCGGGCGAGACGGTCGAACGCACTACGTTCGGCAAGCTCATGGAGAACCATCGGCCGGATAACCCGCTGATGGCTTCGCTGTTCGATTTCGTTAAAGAACACACGGCCGACATACCCGTCCAGATCTGGTCGCCTGAGGTCCAGACAGCGTTGGATATTCTGGATACGGCCCGCCGACCGGAAGGTTCTCCCTCGGTACAGACACGGGCGTTCTACAACGCCCCCTCTGGTTCGGGTTTCTTCCGCAGCGATACTCTGGTTGGACGTACGATCTTCCATGAAGCCCTGCACGCCATGACGCTGCGGGCGCTGGAGGGTTCGGACCGCCTGAAGTATCTGGTCGACAAGCTGCGGGATATTGTCGGCAAGCGATACGCTAACGACACCAGGTACAAGGATACTTATGCCTATGAGGCGCTGACCAAGCGGGACGCGCACGAGTTCATCTCGGAGTACTACACACGGCCCGAAGCCTTCGACATGGTTAACGACATCCAGTTAACCCGTGCTGAGATGGCTGAATTGCACGATGCGGGTTTCGAGGGCATCGGTGCATTCCCGAAGGACGAGCGTGGTGTCTTCCAGCGGGTCATCGACGCGGTGCTTGAGACGTTGGGCTTCAAGAAGCCCGAGACGGTTGCTGGGTACGACTTTGCTTCCGACCTGATCGCGAGCGTCCTCAACAAGGAGTTTGAACTCCGGGAGCGCGACGTTGCTCTGGGCATCCCGGAGATCGGCAGGGTCTATGACTGGAGCGACTTGAAGAACCTCGCTCTCCAGGATCCGGTCCGGGGCAAGGCCGCATGGGCCGCCATGAAGAAAGGCGACCACGGTGCGGCGGCCGAGAACCTGATCGCCATGGCCGACAAGATGGACGCCACCACGGCGGACAAGTCCATCGAGTACCTGAACCGGGTGAACGAGTACTATTACGGCCGCCAGCGCGACGCCGTAGTTACTCGGATGAGTACCCCCGAGGAAGTCCACGGCGGGGTGATCGACTTCATCGAGCAGCGGCTGGGCCACCGCGCTGCCGACTGGGCATGGCAGATCGATAACAAGTTCGGCACGCCGCTGCGGAAGTTCGTGCAGGGCATGGCCTACACCAACGATATCGGTAACACCTTGGAGCAGGCGTTCCAGGATGTTCTCCGTCCGCTGAAGGATGCGTGGTCGCGCCGGGAGAACTTCAGCCAGAAGTACATGGATGAAAGTGGGGCCAACGAGCTAATCGACGACATCGCCAAGGCGCGCAACGCCATCGTCGACCGGCACAACCCCAACAGTCTGTGGTCCAAGTTCGAGAACCTGATGATCCGCGAGAGCTACGGGCGTGCCCGTGCGGATGTCGAGCTAGGCCGTGACGAGAACAAGCACATCAACACGGGCGACCTGAAGGACCGGCAGGCCGTGCAGGATTGGGTAGCCAACCGTGCGCTGCTGGACGAGATCAAGGCACGTAACCCCGAACTGATTGCCCTGCGTAATCGCATCTTTGATTTTACCAAGAAGGAACTGGAGACGCGCAATAAGGCGGCGGTGCGCGACATGCTGCTGGAGTTCAAGGCGGCAGGGCGTGGCGACGAGGTGGCGCTGGCGGCGCTGACCAAGGACGTGCTGCGGCAGAACGACAAGATGACCCACGAGGAACGGGTCGCCATGGATCGCGTGCTGAAGGTCGGCAAGGAGAGCGATCTCTACAAGAACATCCTGGCCGAGCGCGCCCAGATGAAGCGCGACCACGGTGAGGCCAGCAAGACGTACCAAGCCTACCTGAAAAAGAGCCTCATCAAGGAAGCCCGTGCGATCAAGCCCGCCGGGGAACTGTACGAGGCATACAAGAAAACCCGCGATGACGTGCGGGCCATCGTGGATCTGTCAGGCCACAACGGGCCGCACGTACCGTTCACCCGGCACGGCGATCACGCGGTCTATGCCGAGTATCAGGTCACGCCCGACAAGGGCGTCGAGTATCGGGAGGTGGGCGAGAAGGCGCTGGACGATACCCACACGTCCTACGACTTCAAGAACCGGCCCGACGCAGAGCATTTCATCGACCACACGCTGTCGCATCCTGACATCCAGATCAGCCTGCGCGACGCCACGGAGGTGGTCTACGACACCCGCACGGGTGAGCAGGCAGGCGTGTGGACCGTGGTGAAACCGGACGGTACGGCCACGACGTTCGAGAGCCGGGTGGATGCCGAGAAGGCGCAGGAGAAGGGCGACACCATCGCCAAGAAGAACCTCACGCCTAAAGATATCGAGCAGATGAAGGAGGACGGCCAGCCAACCGCCCACCTCGAAACGTGGCAGCGGATCACCTTCAACCCCAAGGAGTTCACCACGTTCGAGAGCGAGCGTGCTGCCCATAATTATCGGGATCAACTGGCCCAGGATACCGGGCTGGAGAACTTCAAGCTGAAGGTCAGCAACGTCGAGAGCCCGCACGACATCATCGGGCGCGCCAACACGGCGTACACCTCGGCCGAGATGAAGCAGTGGATCAACCGTCAGGAAGCCATGCCTGAGTACCAGCGCATGGATCCGACCGAGAAGGCTGCGTGGGCGCGCAAGCTGCGGATGGAAGCTGCCCGCGTGACGGCGACGGCAGGCCGCCGCACCATGAACATGCCGCGCAACTTCGCCAAGGGCGCGTCGACGGATCTGCTCAAGGGCATGATCGGCTACGCAGGTAACAACGCCCGCGCCATCGCGGACCTGAAGTACCGCGCCGAGATCGATGGTTCGCTGGAGGACGTCGAGAACTACAACGCCAAGTACCGCAACCAGTCGGGCTTCAACGCACGGCGTCTTGAGGGCGAGACGGACGCGGCCTACCGGGCGCGGCGCGATGCGGGAAGTGTCGCCTCCGGTCACCGGGCGCGTGACGACGCACTGCGCGAGATCAAGACCCGGTTGTTCGCGCCGCCGCAGATCGAGGGTAGCTGGGCGACCGGCGTCAAGCGTGCCCTGCAAGTATCCATGATCTCGCACTTGGCCGACACCGGCTACCTGATCGTCAACGCCATCGAGCCGTGGGTGTTCGGTGCTTCGATCAGCGCGGGCCGTCATGGGTGGGCGAACACCTACAACGAGATGGCCAAGGCGACAGCCCTGATCGATCCACTGGGGTTGGCTAAGGCAGCGGGCGAGGATATCAACGCTGCGTTCCATGGCCAGTACGGGCCCAACAACTACGAGAAGCTGTTACTCACGGCGGTAACTGGTGACCGCAACGTCAAGGGCGATGGTGCCTTCCTCAGCCGGATGCTGAACCACATGTTCGACAAGGGCCTCGCTGCCCGCGACGTCGGCATGGAGGTCGAGCGCATCCACAATCCGAGTTCAAACATCGCGGCCCGCGCTCTCGACAGCGTGGACAACGTGTTCCGTGGGTTCAACACGGGTGTGGAAACCTTCAACCGTGCCCTGCTGGCGGTATCCAACGCCCGTCTGGAGTACGAGCGCGCCATCAAGGACGGCCTGACGCCCGAGAAGGCCGAGGCCCAGGCGATCCGCTACGCCGAGGATAGCATCTTCAAGTCGGCGGGCGACTACGGGGCGTGGAACAACCCGAGGTACTTCTCCAACCCGGCGCTGAAGCTGGCGCTCCAGTTCAAGAAGTACCCGCTGCGTATCTTCAGCGTGTACGCCGACGCGGTGATCGGGGCGTGGCGCGGCCAGCCCGAGAAGCAGAAGCAGCTTGCCTACATGCTGCTGGCTCAGGCCGTGGCGGCCGGGGGCATGGGCCTGCCCATAGCGTCGTTCGGTGCAGGCATCACCAACGCCGCCTACCTGCTGGGTATTACCGATAACAACTGGGATGACTTCCAGTTCGCCCTGCGCAAGCAGTTGACGAAGTACGTCGGCGTGACCGGGGCGGAGATGGCGCTGCACGGGGCGCTGCGCTTCACGGGTGCCGACTTCACCAGTAAGATGAGCCAGAACTCATTTATCTTCCAGGGCTCACCGCAGGATCGCGACCCCAAGAAGCTGATCACGACCTTGGCTCTGACGGGCTTCGGCGCTCCCGGTCACATGGCCGAGACGGGCGTCAAGGGGTACCAGAACCTGCGCGAGGGGATCAGCGATTATACTTCCGGGGCCCACGCCCAGGGAACATCCAAGGCGATGCAGGGCGCTGGCGAGATCGTCCAGATCAAGGTGCTGAACAACATCATGAAGTCGATGGGCATGATGTTCGGTGACAGCCCGCGCGGCCTGCCCAAGGACCAGTCGTCGACGACGGCGCAGGCGTTCATCACGGCCGCTGGGTTCCAGCCCACCTCGGTATCCAACAAGCTGGAAGCCAAGCGCGTCACCACCCGCGAGCGCAAGAAGGAGAGCGAGGTCCACAACCGTTGGGTCAACCGCTACCGGGACGCTCCCGACAAGGAGAAGGCCGGGATCAAGCGGCAGATCGACAGCTACAACGAAACCCTGGACGACCCCAGCTTGAGGATCACCATGGAGGATCTGTGGAAGGCCCAGAACCGCAAGAAGTCTGAGCAAAAGCGGGACGAACGGAAGCTGGGCGTGCCCCTGTCGGGTCGCCAAAAGGCCTTCTCGGACGTCGGCGGCTATTTCAGGATCGACTAAGTTACTCGGAGGAGTAAGATGAAGCCCACCCAGAGCGCCCGCATGGCAACGGGCCAGAACAAGATTGACAGCCATACAGATGTCGATGTGGACGAACGCATCGCATCCCAAGGGAGCGGACTTACCACCGCAGCGCAGCAGCCGACGCGACCCGCCCCGGCAACACCGGAGGTCGTCAAGGCGGCGAACGAGCCTGCCATTCGCAGCGAAGCGGAGCGGTGGCGGGGGAGCAACCCGCCCAGCAGCCAGGGAGCTAAGAGCGCGCCCAGTGTTCGTGGCAGCGCGGGCGGTGCAGGACGCGGCGGATCGGGCGGCGGTGCTGGAATGAAGATGAACCGGGGCTTGAAGGGAGCGACACCTGTCGATCCCCACTCCAGCTTCAGCATCTATAACTACGCCAAGGGCGGTCAGGTCGGTAAGGTGGGGAGCTTCGGCCTCCACCGGAGTAAGCCGGACTTCGCCGGGGGTGGTCCCCGGACGAACTTCAAGGACTATTCAAAGAAGGGAGATACGTGATGGCAAAACCCAACCCGTTCGCTAGCAAGAAGGCTCCACCGTTCGGAGCCAAGGGTAAGGCCCCGCCGTTCGCCAAGAAGGGTGCGCCCGTCGCCGCCGAGAAGCCCGCGTTCTTCAAGAAGGGCGGAAAGGTTAAGTAACATGGTCGCCAAAGGTTTCGGCAAGGCCGATAGCGACAAGATCGGCAAGGAGAAGACTGACAAGCCGATGCTCAAGGCGTCGAAGGTGACGCCTTACACCGGCAAAATCGGTGGCCCAGCCAACGTACCCGCCAGGAACTTCAAACGCGGCGGGGGCGTTAAGCGGGGTCGCTAGTTACTCGGAGGGTAACATGCTGCTCATGGTTCTGTTCTGGGTGATCCTCGTGATCACCGCGCTCGGTGGGTTCTGGTACTTCAGAACCCAACCGCTCTTGCCTGGCCTCGGCGTCGTGCTGGTGCTGATCGCCATCCTCGGCTGGAAGGTATATCCCCCCGGATGACCCTGATCCTCATCATCGTGCTGGTCCTGCTGCTGTTCGGTGGTGGCTACTACGGCTACGGCAGGTATGGATATAACGGGCTCGGCGGCATCGTCGGCCTCGTGCTGATCATCCTGCTGATCCTGTGGCTCACAGGTAACTTGGCGACCCTACGCTAGGAGGTAACCATGTCCCAGCAAAATAAGACCTTTGGCGAGACACTGGCCGAGCAGCGTCGTGGCCCGGATTACAAAGCGGACAACTGGAGAGAACAGGCCGATGAGTACCGCAAGGGGAAGCAAAAAACTGCACCACCCAGCGGCCGGGGCCATCCGTTGTTGGATCTATTGGGCTACGCCCAAGGCGGTATGGTGAAGAAGGGTTCCTACACCACGCCGCAGATGTGCAGCGGCGGTAAAGTCATCAAATCATGGGGTAAGTAACATGGCCGACGAAATCGACAGCCAAACCCGACGTCCGAAGATCGAGCCCAAGCGCATTGGCCCTCGGGCAGGCGGTGGGCCCATCCGCTCCGGGGATGTTCCTGGTCCGAACGACATGAACATTGGCGAGGGCAGCCGACGCATCGGTGCCGCGCCGACCTACAGTCGCGGTGGTATGGTGAAGAAGCACGGCTCGCCCAAGGTCAGCGCGCCCTGTAGCGACAGCAAGACCTTAAGCTGCAAGTGAAGGAGAACGACATGGCATTGAACCAGGATCCACAGACCTATCCGGCGATGACATCCGGTCAGCCGGTGGTCGAACCCCTCGTGCTGACGCCCGAGGAAACCGAGGAGCTTACCCTGCTCTACGAAACCCTGAAGCCTGAGGCCACCGAAGGCGCTCGTAACTACGTGCTGGCGCGCACCCCGGCCAAGTACCAAGTCGACATGGCGGCGCTGATCGAGGCTGACTGGCCAGCCCCGCCAATCTGATGCCTGATCTATCTGGCCTTTCGACCAAGCGCCCCCCCGGCGGTACGTCAGAATACGACAAGGCGTACAAGAAGGGCGCGAAGTACATGGCGGACCAGCGGGCCCGCAACAAGGCCAGGTACTGGGCAGTCAAACGTCTGGGAGAAAAGGCCCTCCAGGGGAAAGACCTTGATCACATCAAGGCCCTTTCCGCTGGGGGTTCCAACGACCCGTCCAACTGGCGGGTGCGTTCGGTTCATGAGAACCGTGGAGATAAGACCTTCTAAAGAAACAATATCCAGTAAATTACCCCCCAGAGTAACAGGCTCATGGGGACCGCCCAGGCTATGCCGATGAAGATTTTTCTCGGCACAGTTTCGATGTGATCATTTGGGGGCGGCACGATGTTACCGTTGACGATAGCTGCCCGGATGAACTCATCTGTCAGCGGAGCGAGTTCCTTTTTCACGCTACCCTCGCTATCGCACGCTCAAGCACCAGCTTGTTCAGCGCCTCAACGGTCATGCGGGCCGTCGTAAAGTCGTGCGCGGTTAGAACGTGGCCGTCATCGACGTGAAAGATCTCGTAGTCGGCACCGCCGTGCCTACGCACGATGTGCCGGATGTCATACGGCGTATCCATTATCTTCTCCTCCCCACTGTCGTGCCATAGCTTCGGCTATGCCGGGATAAGTTTCAGCACGCAGCGCAGCGCGCTCCTCCGATGGGCCTAACTTGTTTTGACCGCTGTCGGTCTGGTTGGCCCAGCGTTCCTGACCGCGCACGATGCGAGGCCTGATGTACTTCGTGGCGTACAGGTACGGCAAGTTCTTGAGCCATAAGCAGGTACGCTTCGACGCATCGTGCCCGTACTCGTAGGGCTGGATGATCTGCTTGGGCTTGCGGATGTGGGTCGAGATAATCGACACCGGGTTCTCGATGGCGATCTTCTCGATGGGTGCCGCCATCAGCAGCTTGACGAACTCCAGCGCCTCGATCTGCTCGGTGGTCTTGGCTTCGAACCAGCGGGCACCCGACACGGCGAGGTGGGTGCAGGGCGGGTGGGCGATCATCAGATCCCAGCCGAGGTCGAGGATCTTTCTGACGTCGCCCTGGAAGTGTTCGCCCGGTGCTTCGGTCGGCTTGAGGTCACACGATACGGCCATGTGGCCCTCACGGGTGAACGCATCCCGGACGATGCCCGAGACTTCGCAGGCAATGAGTACACGCATCTAGATCTCGTACAGTCCTGCAAGGTCGGAGAGGTTAAGGTCAAGCTCGATCAGACGCTCTGGCGCATCGCCCTTTCCGTAAGGGAGAAGGTTCGTAGGACCAACAATTTTGCCCCCGAGCAGCGTGACCAGGTTCTTCATGAACACGCCCGGAGACAGTTGCTTCTCGGAAAGCCAGTCCTTCAACGCCGAGATAGAGATCCTCAGGGTGTTAGTGTCCTTGATGTAACGGACCGTGAACTTATCGGTGTACCCAGCGATGTCGGCGTGGTTAAGCACAGTTACTGAGGACACTGCACCGCCAGCACTAGCGGACAACCCCTTCGTATCGGTAGCGTATATCGAGCGGCGATGGGTGTTGAGATAGTTCGCTAGCGCGGCCTTCAATGTCTCCTTGTTGGAGATGTCCATGTCGCCAGCGGCTTTCGCCCCACGCATCCGGGTGTAGATCTCGCCAATGAAGGTCCGCATCTTGGGGATGTCGAAGTTGGTGAGGCCGATCTTGTTGGCCTGCTCGGCACCGACCATGAGGACAGCCGCTGCTGATACCCAGAACCGATCAGCGTCCTCAGCCTTGAGTTCCTTCTGCAACTGGCTTACCCGCTGGGTAATCTCACCGGGCAGGGTGTCGACCGACTTGCCCAGATGCTCGGCGTACTTCAGGCCAGCGTGGCCGTAGTTGTGTTCCAGCTTCTTGAGCAGCGCGCCCGCCTCACCCATGGAGATCTGACCGGGGGAGTTGGGGTCGGGCCGCATGATCTCGAACTCGAAGATGCGGGCGACGCCAGCGTCGGTGCCCTTGTCGAGGTGGGCCATGTGATCGAACAGGCTGTCGTTGCTTACCCCGACGAGTAACGTGTCCCAGGTATCGACGTCCTTGATCTCGGCGTTGCGGTTAAGCCGTCCCTTACCCCGGCCGCCAGCGAAGGTGTAGATCATCGACGCGAACCGCTTGATGTCGGTCGAGGACTTCATCTCGTCGTAGTAGGTGGGCACCACCCGCGTCTTGCCGGTGCGGGCGATCACGCTGTTGAGCGTATCGGTCAACTGGTTGATGCCCTTGAAGGCACCCCACACCGCCTGCCCGATCTTGATGGCGGTGGTTTTATGGGCGGCAGTGGCGCTCGAGAATGCGCTGACCACCACGCCCTTTTCTCCGGTGAACCGCATCAGAGGAGCGGCGAACGCCGTCGCCACCAGGAGGTCCATCTCCGGGCGCTTCTCGGCGTTGATCATCTTGATGGCCTTCAGCCACGGGTCGGGCGAGCCGGTCGGGAAGTACTGTTCCCGGATCATGCTGTCAGGCTGGAAGAACGGCTCCGCTCCGGTCTTGGTGAACTTGGAGGGTCCATAGATGAAACCCACCGGGTTACCTCCGGGGGTACCGCCTATCTCGGACCAGCCCATCAGTTCCTGGCGCACGATCACGTCCCGCGTGCGGCGCATCTGGCTCTTGAACGAGGCCATGAAGGTCAGAAATCCTTTCTCCGAGCCGGGGATGATCGGCAAACCATACTGGCCCAGCAGGCTTCCCCGCAGGGTGTCGCTGTTGCGCAGGGCCTCGGTCTGTAGGGTGACGTGGATGTTCTCGACCTTGGCCATGGTGGTATCGAAGTGCATGGCCATCCGGCCGTCGGCCCCCCGCAGGTAGTCGAGGTTCCAGATCGGGAAGTCGTTGACGATTTCTTCGACCTCCTTGGGCTTGTTGTTCACCATCTTGGTGACCATCCGGCTGTAGATCCCGGTGGCGAGGTCGTCGTGGTACCCGTCGACGTGGAACATCGCCCTCGGGGGAGGGACGTAGGACTTATCCCCGCTATCCCCAGGCTCCTGTGGATTACTCGGCGGGGTAACGGCCCGGACGGCGAAGTTCAGGGGGGACTTGCCCAACCCCCTGTTGGGGCAGGCCGCGCAATAGGGCGAGCCGTTCTGTTCGAAGGTAGCGCAGCGGGGCCAGCCCAGATCCTGCTCGTCCTTGGCCTTGAGGATCTCGGCGTACTTCTGGTCGGTCTTGTCCGGCTCGTACAGGTCGTGCCCGTCGCTCAGGCGGTGGTAGTCCTTGAGCCCGTCCACGGTGAACAGGGGGACGTGGCCCATCATGAACCACAGGGGCTGCTCTTGGCCCTTACCCCCGGTCTTGAGGGTAGCCTTCACCAGCGGGCAGCCCTCGGCCACCTCCTCCAGGGTGAGGACGCCCGAGGAAATTCCGTCGTGCCAGGCCTCCGCCAGGGGACGCACGGTTCTGGCGGGAAAAAGATGCAGCGGCCACGGATCGTTACCAGGTGTCCCGTTTGGGGTTCCACCTAAATTTTCCGGCAGGACATATGGACCGAGAACCTGGGAGATAATTGCTACATTTATCGCTGGGCCGATGACCTCCATGGTCACGTCCCTAGGAGCCCCATACTTCCTGTTGTGGGTGCCCGGTATCCGCAGCAGGCAGACAGGGTTGACCGTCAGGTTGTCGTCAGCGTGGATGTTGTGGGCCTTGCAGGCCCTAGACAGAGCCCGCGCCAGCGGCAACCAGTCAGCCGTGGGCAGCGGCGCGTCCAGCACCCAGTGGGCATGGAACCCCCCGCCGCCGCTGTAGACCACCAGTGAGGGCAGCGGCAGGCCGAGGGCCACGCACATGGCGATGACCGCATCCTTGGCCTCGGCTGTCGACCCGTGGCCGCCCGCCTTGACGTCCACGTCGATGAAGAAGGACTGCTGGAACTTGGCGTTCGCCTTGCCGCCCAGCGCCGTGAAGTAAGTCCTACCGCGCTTGTCGGTTTTTGCAATCCCCGGCTGGCCGTGGCCCGCCATACGGACGTAGACCTCCTTGCCCAGCCCGTTCTGCCAACGGATGTACTGGGCCGCCTCGGCCACGGTGCGGGCCGCGCGGGAGCCCTGCCGCCTGCTTAGATCACCCTCGCCCTTGCTGGGGTCGCCGTTCGGGGCGGGCTCCCAGGTATAGGCTTCGATGTTGACGTACGTGTTCGTAGACCACGGCTCGACGATGCTCAGGAACGTCGAAACCGGGTCGATTGGACCCGTCATGGTTACCCCCTACGCTGAAGACGAGAGGGGGAGACGTTGCCGTCTCCCCCTAGGATCTACTCGGCCTTCTTCAGCATATTGGCGACGCGATCAGCGATGTTGTTGCTGAGTTCGTCGGCCGGTGCGGGGGTGGCCCCGTTACTCGACGCGGTAACCGTGGCGGGTGGGGCGACCGGCTGGGTCCGGGGACGCCCCGGCTTCTTCTTGCCTGCCTCGGCCAGCTTGGCCTTGAGGGCCTGGATCTCAAGCTGCTCGGGCGTCAGCACGGGCTCCGGCTCAGGCTCGACCACCTTCTCGGCGGCGGCCAGCTTGGCCTTGAGGTCAGCGATCTCCTGCTGGGCCGCCGTCAGGGTGGGCTTGACCGGCTCGGCTACCGGCTCGACCACCTTGGCTTCGCCGTTGGTGGGCTTCTTCCAGCCGGTGGGGTTGGCTGTCGTCTCGGGCAGCTTGCCCACCTCACCCGTCATCTCGGGATCGAGGTCAACATCAGCGACCGAACCCGCCGCCTTGTCGTTCAGCATCTCGTCCACCCGAGGGTCTTTCTGGTGGGCGACGATGATCGCCCCTTCCTCGTCGGTCAGGATGCGGACCGGGGAGAACACCACCTTGGGGTGGGGGGTGCTGTCGAACGTCATGCGGGTGACGTAGGTGTGGGGCGGATACCCGCGCGAGTTCATCACGGACGTGAAGGCCGTGTAGTTCTGGAAGCTACCGGGCGGGAGCCGCAGCATGAACGGCCCACCGAAGTCGGTGTTCTTGAGGTCGGCCACCGTGACCACGGCGATCCGCTTGTTGTCGCTGCACGCCTTGCCGCGCTGGCCGCTGGGGCCAACCGTCAGGACGTTGTGGTCACACCCACGGCAGGTATTGGACTGCTTCTCGCCAACGCCGGGATCGGGGGTGATCCCATCAGCGGACCAGCACGTCGGCGGAGTACGCTCGCCGTCCTTGTAGCCGTCCTTGTAGTAGACCTTGCTGATGCGCTTGGCCGGGGCGACCAGCACTACCTCCAGCGCCCGCATGGGCTGGAGCGAACCGCCCGCGTTGGGGTCGGGGGCGGTGTACGTCATGCTCTCACCCCGGAACCGCCAGCCCCACTCCTTACCCTTGAGGGTAAGGGTAGGCCACGACATCCCGATGCCCGCCGTCCATGCGCCGGGATCGATGGGGCTTTCCTTGAAGACGGCCGGTACCTGGCCGAAGTTCTGGGGTACCACAATCTCGTTGCTCACTATTCGTCCTCCTGTGGGGCGTTGCCCTTACGTATACCAACAGTCATGAAGGCCGAGGTGTTAACTCCCGGCACCTCGACGGCCTTCTCGATCATGTAGTCGAACACGGCCACCTTGTTGGCCTTCCAGTCGAGTAGATCGTAGAGGTCGTTCTCTTTCACGAACGTCTGGAACGCCAGCTTGTCCTTGATGGTCGCGCTGCGCTCGACACGTTGATAGACCGTGCCGCTCTCCGTCCGTATGCTCTTAGCCTTCTGATCTTGCAGATGCTTCAGCAGGGCAGCTTCAAGGTCTTCCATGCCCTTGTTGTACGGCTTCAGCTTCTCAGCCAACTCCGCCTTCATCTTCGCCTTGGCATCACGAAGCTCAACGTATAACGCCGCAGCCTTATCTACGTCAAGCGTTTCCGAGTTACTCGGATCAGTAACTTTGTCTGTCAACATGTTCTCCTGTGGTTGATAGTCTACGCCTCAGTCGCCTGCTCAAGCAACTGCAACAACTGATCTTGTGCGTCGATCTTGTTGACCAACAACTTGTAGATCTGTTGCTCCATCGGCGTGGCGTACATGTGGATGAACGCCTGCCGGTGGTTCTGTCCGACCCTGCGAATTCTAGCGTTCGCCTGATCGTAAACCTCCAATGATGTAATAGGTCCAAGCCATACGATGCAGTCTGCTGCTGTCAGCGTGAGCCCGTGGGCAACAACAGCCGGATGGGCAACAAGGACTTTATATTTCGTGGTGTTCTGGAACAGGTTGAAGATCTCAGCCCGATCCTTCTGGGATGTGTCGCCCGATACCGCAGCGCAATCGATGCCCGCCTTACCCAAGTGAGTAACTACACCAGCCAGAGCGTGCTTGTACGGCACGTACACCAACAGCTTGTGGTCGTTCGCTTCGATCATATCGACTAGCGCATCGAGGCGCGGTCCTGGATCCAACTCGATGACGCTGCCGTCAGATGCGTAGCACCAACCCAAGCTAATCTGGAGCAGCTTACCCATCGCTACGGCGGCGTTAGCTGTCGTGATCTCCTTGTTCTGGGCGAGGGCGAAACAATGCTGCTTGATGTCCTTGTAGACCATCATCTGCTTTACGCTTGCACCTACCTCGACGTATTGCGAAACGAAATCGGGCAACTCGGTCACGTCATCCAGGGTGTACCTGACGTGGGGCCTCAGAACCTGCATCGCCTTCTCAATAGCGCCCACCCTCGGCACCCACTTGAAGTCTGACACCTTCACCATGGTTTCATCACGGAACCGAATGAACGAGATGCCACAGGTGTTGGGCGTTACAATTTGTGCCTGCTGGTAAACATCGGTGGGCGCGTTGGGCATCGGAGCGCCGGTCATCCCCCAGACGACGGGCTTCGTGCGGGCGATCTTCTTGAGCAGCTTGGTACGCAGGCTGCGGTTACGGAACATGGCGAGTTCATCGATGGCCAGCACGTTAATGTCGGTGCGCTTCATCACCACGTCCGCGATGATGCCCAGCCCGTCCGGGTTAACCACGTAGACGTCGGCAGTCCGGTCATTCAGCAGGGCCAGCCGCTTCTCCCGCGTCCCATGGAGGACGTTAACCTTGAGGTGGGGGACGGTGGCGAAAGCTTCGCGCGCCCAAACAAATCGGAGAGTGGATAAAGGGGCTATAACCAAAATGCGTTTTCCAAAATTTTGGGAGCGTAAAAAATCAAATGCCCACAATACTGACTTGGTTTTTCCAGTTCCAAAACTCGACAGGACGTACGCCCTGGGGTTTTCGGTCAAAAGCTCTACCGTGCGTTTTTGTATGTCGAAGGGAGTACCGCCGCACCAGTCGTAATAAGAAGTTACAGCCGGGGGTAACTCAATTCCGATAGATCGCAGCAAAACGGTCGTAGCGGGCGTGTGCTGAACATGCAGCCGATCACCAACTAACTTGGCGTCGGGGATCAGCCCTACTATCCGCTTGTCTAAGGGAAGGGATACAGTGTTCAAGATAACGCTCCAATGCTCCATAGCCGTCTGGGCCAGAGATGATGAACACCTTGGCTCCCGACTTCAGTATGTCCCGAGCCCGCTGTCGCTGGTCGGGTCGTAACCACTCGCCTGTGGCCTTAGTCTCGATGGCGACGAACTGCCCCCTGACGCAGCAGATGTAGTCCAGGGATCGCTTCCCGAAGCCAGTAACTACGGGCATCCATACATAGAGCGGCTCATGCTCCATTGCAAGCGAAAGCAAGCGCGAAACGCGCTTTTTCACGTCACGCTCAAGCATGAGTTACTCCGTCGAGTTACTAATTCACCGAATAGATAAGCTCGCCTGCCTTCACCCACGTAACGTAATTGAAGATCGGCGGCGCGAACTGCCTAGCGTTTTCCGCCGTGAACGCGATAGCTGGTCCCCAGTGCCCTACAGGATGGCCGTCCGAGTACAGGCGGTAGACGTAACGGCCAGCGTCCTTCGCCCAAAGGATCTCCATGTTGCCGGGTCGAGGTATTCCGCCCGCTGCGCCGCCACCGCCCATGTTATTGCCCGCAATGTTCGCAAGTTGTGACCAGGCAGTACCGTTTACACAAACCCATGGGGGTGGGCGGAAAGTGGTTTTTCTCGTGGGCGTCCTTGAGCTTGTTCACCGCATCGAACATCCGGTCGCCCCAGAACTTCACCACGTCGTCCACCGTAAATTCCTCCACCGTGGACGTGTCGTAGCCCAGCCATACCAGTTCGGCCTTGATGTTGAAGATCTTGGGGTGATGGGCCATGGCGCACGTCGCGATCAGCATAAGCTGCATCATGTCGGGCTTAACCTGACCCGTCTTCCAGTCGATGATGTGGGCCTGCTTGCCGTCGATCCTCAGCACGTCGGCCACGGTACGCAGCCAAACCCGCTTCACCTTGTCGAAATAATCACACGCCCCGAAGCCTTGGGTAATGGCCAGTTTCTGCTCGACCTCGATCTGCGTCTCGGGGGTACGGCCCTTCAGGGCGTACCGGATCCAGTGGTCAAACGGCATGTTGGCGGGTAGCGCCCCGCCCTGCGTAATAGCCTTGGCCATGGCCTCGTGAACCATGAAGCCGTCACGGAGTTGGGGAGACTGTTCCTCCTTGAAGTTCTTGAGGACGTCCACCTCGTGGTACCGCCTCGGACAGGTTTCGAAGTTCTTGATGCGCGAATAGCTCCAGCTAAACGGCTTGGCGAGTATGTTCGTGGTCATGCGGATCCCAGTAACACCAGTGAGGCCAGCAGTTTAGCAGAAGGAAATCCTTTGGTCTTGTCGTAGATCACCGCTGCCTGCGAGCCCTTCGTCACGAACACGGCGATGCGTCGTCCTAGATGGCCGATCTTCACATGATCGAAGTGGACGTTGGTGTATTCGGCCAGGGCGTTGACCAGTTTGACCTGATAGATGGTCGACTGGGCCTCGGCCGAGATAGCCCACGGGTGGTCCTTCGTCTTGCCGTAATAGTCGAACCAAGGCGAGGTTTTCAGGCCTTCGCGGCTCATGTAGCTGATCATCGTTACCCCCACGAGTAACTAAAAAAGAGGCCGGGAGGCTGTTGTCGAAACCCTCCCGGCCTTGATGCGACCGCCCCACAGGAGATTATTCGTAAAGCGGTCACCCCCTCGTAGACACCCTATGTAGTAGCTAGGGGGTTAGCTCGCAACTACGACCTCCCGCCAAGTATGGTGGGATCGTACGTCGTGGCGGCGCGCGGCACCGGGAGGGCGTAAGGGACGCTTCCGGTACGGTTGGCCAGGATCGGCACGCCGTAATAGGCGACGTAGGTCCATGCGGTGCTGTTACTCGGTGCGGTAGCCAGCGGGCCGGGGATGATGATCTGAGCCGAGCAGTACAAGATGGCTCCAGCGATACAACTCATGATTTTTCCTTTCGTAGCTGTTCGATCTCTTTGCGTAGCTGTTCGATCTCGTCGGCGGCTTCATCGAGAAGCGGGCCGGTCACCATCTTTTGGTTGTCGATGTGCCATCCAGCCTGTTTGCGTAGGCGTTCCACAATGTCTTTCGCCGCTCCGTGGGTCATGCGAAAAGCCACCACGCAAAGCCAACAAGAAGGCCGCCGAAGACAGTGCCGAGCGTCAGGCCGATCAACGGCCCGAACAGCAGCATGATTTGGTCTATGCGATCGTGAAAATCTTCGCGCATGATAAATCCATCCAGCGGTGCCAGCCCTTCACCTCGCGGTAGCAGTCCTCGCAGAGGCAGTGGCCCTCTTCTTTCTCATCACACATGCAGAACTCGGCCATCAGCCCGTGACGTTGGAAGAAGATGTCCTCGACCGTGAACCAGAGCGTCATTGCAAAACCTCGCTGTCAGT
>Ga0105347_1000276_pt1 | contig 25413 bp, 15 predicted proteins | sample EasRivMeERMLT890_FD_89677 | JGI IMG/M metagenome (GOLD analysis project Ga0105347, IMG submission 89677) | Soil microbial communities from meander-bound floodplain in the East River, Colorado, USA - East River MetaG ERMLT890 | ecosystem: Environmental > Terrestrial > Soil > Floodplain | place... | reverse complement strand
TGGCCCGGGCTGAGACAAAGCTTGCACCGGAAACCAGGCGGTTCCTTGCGGAAGATTTCGAGGCGTAGGACGTCCCATGGAGAAAAGCACCGGCAGAAAAACAAGGCAGCTTGAAGTTGTGTGGCACGAGGTTGCCGGCGACAACTCGCATCCCACGGCCGATCAGATCTACCAAAGGGTGCGCTCGACATGGGCACCGAGTGGAAGGCGGTCTCAGATGCCAAGGACGTGTTCGAAGGGCACGATCGCAAGACGGGCCAAGTCAAGTGGACCGGCACGCGTGTCGAACTCATCTTCGGTTCGCACTCCCAGCTCCGGGCCCTGGCCGAGGTGTACGGAAGTTCGGACGCGCAGGAGAAGTTCGTCCATGACTTTGTCGCGGCCTGGAACAAAGTGAAGAACCTGGATCGCTTTGACCTCGCCTGAATTTAGCAACAACGTCATCGAGAGGGTCCAATGAGGGCGGTGTTTCAAAAAAGCTGAAACATCGCCCTTTTTTTGGCCCCCACTCTGCTGGTCACGGAATCGGAGCCAGGCTCCGCACTGCCCCAGGCGCACATCAGGCGGGCGTTAGCCTTTCACTCTGAGATTGGACTGTATGGAATGGCGCTGGCAGGCGGTTATGTCGTAGTGGATATGACCCAAGACCGTCAGGAAAGAAGCCCTTTAATGGCGAGTTTTGCTGGGTAACTTAGTTGGCAGTGTTGAGAGATGGGCGTCCGAGGAGTCAAAGTGATTTCAAAAATTAGCCTATCTGGGTCCTCGCGCGTTCAGCGCGTGCGGAGCATCGACAGCTCGTGCGCAGTGAAGTCGAGTGGCCGCCGTTCTCCAGTTGTTGATGGCTTAAAACAATCCGTTCCGACGCCGTGTACGACTTACACATTTTCTTTCACATTCACATAATCTAGAAAAAATATTTGAATAATTTCACATACCCAAAGAGGACTCAAAATCTGGTAGGGGTAACCCTGTGAGGGTTCAAGTCCCCCCTCCGGCACCAATATTCTGAATTCCGTATCACGTTAGACCCCCCAGTCGTGGCCTGCGCAAGATCTATGCTAGCTTGAAAAGCCTCTTAGCATTAAAGAATCTTTGCCCTTCCGCGAGCATCGCCAGTGTAATTCTTGTGGCAAAGCTCACCGATCAATGTGAAGCAGCTCCCGCGGTGTTACTAACCCAAAAGGGGACCGAGGAATTCTAGGACGCATAGGTAAGCCTTCAGTCCATATCTATAAGGTCGAGGCCATTTCCCGCAATAATCTGAGACAAACTCTCGCCAATTAGCATCGTATGCTGGCGTCCATCAATCGTGAGGAACGTAGATCCGTAATGCTCCCTAAAAAAGCTTGGGGTCCATTTCCTTGATGCAACCCAGTGGGCTATGGCCTCTGTCAATATGACCGGCCGCAAAGGAAGGAGATACTCTTCGACGAATTCATCGTGCGTGAGGTTGGCTTTCCGTAGGATCTGGACAGGCTTTGCTAAGCTCATGGAGCTGGGTGCTTGATTCATTCTTGTAACTCATAGCTCATCCCGCCGCGCCAGGCGAAGTTGGGGTTAATTCTTGTTTGGCTTCTTTGATTCTTCTCACCGTTCCAAAATCGTCGGCGAAAGCGGCTATCAGTCGCTCCTTAAGGAGCGCAGCAATCACACGCACATTTTTGCCGCTCAGCATATCCCCGGAGTCCTGGCCCCCTACGCGGTGTACCTTCGTGCATCCTTTCCAGAACTCGTTCCAATCGATAGGCTCTTGCACATCGGTACCAAGCCGGACCGGCTGAAAAACCTCGAGAGCCCTTAAGCGTCCATGCAGTGACTTACGGTGATAACAATCAAGAGCAACAAGATTCGCTCGATAAACTTCAATTTGATTGAGCTCGCGCTGGGCACCCTGCAAGTGGTTCTTATCAGCGATCGAGGCGCCGAGCGAAAAAATCTTACTGGTGAGATATTTGATCCGATCATGGGAGGAAAGTCCTTGCATCTCCTCGAGATACAGCCCCAAACGATTGCTCCAAATGTTGCCCAGAGCCATGGCGCGTCTGCAGACGCGCGGAACAGGCGCAAGATTGTCCTTCTCAGGGTTACCCTCGCGGTCGGTTGGGCCCAGTAAGCCGAGGAATGCGACTTCCTCCCCCCCTTCAAGTAACTGGCGTGTCATCTCGTAGGCCACGGTTGCACCAAAGCAGGCTCCGAGAATCGCGTAAGGACCCGGGTGAACCGAACGCATCTCCGTGAGAAACAATCTTGCCATTTCTCCGATGGAATCGAGAGGCGCCTCTGTCCCATCAAGCCCGACCGATTGCAGCCGGTAGAATGGCTGCTCGGATCCAAGCTCGCGTGCCAGGGCCTCGAAGCCGACCACGTTTCCGAATACGCCCGGTACGGCAAAGACTGGTGGCAAACTACCCCCGGTGCTGAGTGGGACGAGTATAGAGCTGCCCTTTGATCCTGCAGAGGTCCGGTAGCATTCCGCGAGTAAGCGAATGGTCGGAGCCGTGAACAGGACACCGAGCGAAAGCGAGCGGCCGAATTCCTCGTCCAATCTTGCGCACAGTCTAGCAGCTAGGAGCGAGTGCCCTCCGATCGCAAAGAAGTTATCGTCAAGACCGACAGCATCAACGCCAAGTACTTCAGACCAAACGCGGCACAGGACGCGTTCCGTCTCATCCCGAGGCCCGACATATTCGCATTCCTTCATGTCCTCGTACCGGGCATCGGGGAGAGCGCGATAATCCACCTTACCGTTGGGCGTTAGCGGTAAAGAGTCTAGAAACACGAATGCTGAGGGCACCATGTACTCAGGTAAATGGCGCTTCAAAAAGTTTCTCAGTTCACGACTTTTAAAATCATGACCTGGATTTCTAAGAACATAGGCGACTAGCCGTTTGTCCCCAAGTATGTCCTCCTGTGCAATCACTAGTTTATCGCGCACGCCTGGATATCGACCCAAAAACGCCTCGATCTCTCCTGGCTCAACACGGAAGCCCCGGATCTTGACTTGATTGTCGATCCGTTCGAGAAATTCAATGTTGCGACAGGCTTGATAGCGAACAAGATCTCCTGTTTTGTACAGCCGTTCTCCCGATTCATGACCGAAGGGATTGGCAATAAACCTCTCAGCTGTCAACTCCGGGCAATTTAGATATCCACGAGCCAGCCCGTCTCCTCCAATATAGAGCTCTCCAGGAACCCCAACCGGAACAGGTTCCAAGCGCGAATCCAGAATATAGACCTGTGTGTTGCTTATCGGTCGACCGATTGGGACCGAACGGATCGATTCATCGAGTTGGCGAGGGATAGGATAGCACGACGTAAAAGTCGTGCTCTCGGTCGGTCCATAGCAATTGATAATCTGGGTTTCGGGAAGGAGATCAAGCGCTCGCCGCACGTGCTTTACGGAAAGGGATTCACCGCCTATCAATAATCGTCGGACTTCGGACAAGGCTTCAGGCGCCTCGTCAATAACCGTATTGAATAATGATGCCGTCAACCACAGAATGCTGACTTTGTTTTGGTGGAGTACTTTTCCTAATTCAACAGGAGTTGGAACGGCCCCGGGATATAGTACGCATTTTGCCCCGTGTAAAAGTGCTCCCCATAGTTCAAAGGTAGCCGCGTCAAAGGAAGTGGGAGCCAGATGGCAGAAGGTTTGAGTTGCGTCTAGTTGCACATAATCAACACCCAATAATAAACGAGTAATACCGCGATGAGGGACTTCTACTCCCTTGGGTCGTCCAGTAGAACCGGAGGTGTAAACCACATAGGCGAGATTCCCGGGCGCCATTTGGATGACCGGATTCTCGACTCTTTTTTTAACCAGGCGTTCCCAATTTGGATCAAGACAAAACACTTGCGACCCATGTTCAGGTAACATTTTCATCCAGCGCCGCTGAGTTAGCAGTACCGCGACCTTGGCGTCCTTGATCATAAAACTCATTCGGTCCTTCGGGTAACCAGGATCCAGCGGCACGTACGCTCCACCGGCCTTTAGGGTTCCCAAGAGAGCGATGATCATTTCCAAAGATCGATCCATGCAGATCCCAACTGGAACGTCAGGCCCTACACCCAATGCACACAAATAGTGTGCGAGCAGATTTGCCCGCCGATTCAGTTCTCCGTAAGTCAATTCCCTACCTTCAAAAACCACTGCTACGGCGTCGGGAGATCGGCCGGCTTGGGCCTCGAAAAGTTCATGGACGCATTTGTCCTTCGGGTAATCGCTTTTCGTCTCATTCCATTCTACCAGGAGTTGCTGCCTCTCCGGTCCGGTAAGTAAGGGTAGAGCCGAAACAGTCTGATCGGGTTTCGAGACAATTCCTTCTAGCAAAGTTCGGTAATGATGCAACCAGCGTTGGACAGTTTCCGGTGTGAAGAGATCCGTGTTGTATTGCCAATTAACCGTGGTATCGCTGCTTGTGTCATCGATGTTGATCTGGCAATCAAAGTTGATGCTGCTTCTAGGCGTGAACGCGACCTCAACATCCAAGTTCCCGAAGTCGGGTCTGCCTCTAACCCTATCCAGATTAAAACTAACTGATACCAGGGGTAAGCGGCTCGGATCCCGGGGAAGTTTGAGTTTTTCAAGGAGGCTGCCGTAGGTATAGTTTTGATGATCGTATGCCTCTAGAACCAAATTTTTTACCGTAGCCAAATGCTCCGAGAAGGGTGAACTACTATTAATGCGGTTACGCACTGGCAGAAAGTTAACACAATGGCCGACAAGATCCGGCGCGTCAAATGCTAGCTGCCCTGCCGCGGGTATTCCAACAACGATATCGTCCCCCCCTGTCAAACGATAAAGCAATGCGTTGAACGCAGCCAGAAGAGTCGCAAACGGGGTTGAACCCTGTCGAGCAGCCAACCGGCGCAGATCTTGGCAAAGCCCGGACGGGAGTACCATCTGTTGCCGGCCCGCAGTATAAGTCTTCACCTCGGGGCGAGGTCTGTCCACCGGCAGCTCCAGGATTGGAATGGGTTCCTTGAACTGTTCCAGCCAATACGTCTCACTGGCCGCTCTTACGCCGTTTTGACGCTGGCCTTCCTCCCAAGCCTGGTAGTCGAAAAACTGCCTCGCCGCTAGCAGCTCGTGGGGTTTACCATTGGACTCGGCCGAGTAGATAGCGCCGAGCTCGGAGAGAAGAACTCCGAGAGACCAACCATCTACGGCGATGTGGTGCGTACTTAAAAACACGACATGATATTCGTCTTGAAGTTTGACGATACGGCTTCTTAACAACGGCCCTTTGGCGAGGTTAATTAATTCACGACTCTCCTCGGCGCCAATTTCCGCTAGCCGATCCGGCTGATCGCTCTGCGCCAAGCCGGAAAGATCGATTAACGGAACATCCAGCTGGATACTCGCCGCTACTACGCGCTCTTCCCCGTTGTCCGTGAAGGTGCTCCGAAGCGAATCGTGGCGCTCCACTAATTGTTGAATTGCCTTGACCATGGCCTCTATTTGGAACGGCCCGTGGAGATGCAATGCCACAGAATCAACGAACGCGCGGGAGGAATCGTCGCCCATCCGCGTCGCCAGCCAAAGTTCACGCTGGGCATCAGTTAAAGGATAGCTTGGAGGAGTCTCGGCGTCGCTATTGTGTGGCTTCTTCATCGCCTCCGGAGCGTTCGGCGGTGCGGGAAGAAAACCGGCCTCTTGCATTTCAGCGACACTCTCTTTGAAAGCGTCGATTATCCGATCGACATCCTTATCAGCATGCGCCGTAGTAAGAACACCGACACGACCCTCCCACATGTGAATGCCTTTGTCCCGCATGTAGGCGTAAAAGAGGTTCGCATAGGGTAGATCAGGGGAAAACTCGAGCGAGAACAGCGAACTAAAATGAGTGACGCGCACCGGTAATTCCATCCGTTTAGTGTGGGCAGTCAAGCCTTCTACCAATCTCTGGGTCCGCTGGTTCAATTGAAGTTGCAAGTCAGGGCCTTGTTCTTTGAGATGATTCAGACAGGCCCAAGCAGCAGCAAGGACCAAGGGGTGTCGCACGAAAGTTCCTGCGAAGAACGTCATGCCGACTTCAGGCGCCGAATTGTCGCCGTAATTCCACATGCCACCATCGAGAGCATCCATAAAGGCGGCCTTGCCTGCGACAACACCGATCGGCAACCCGCCACCGATAACCTTTCCGTAGGTTGCGATATCCGCCTTTATGCCGAATAAAGCTTGGGCTCCCCCCTGATGGGCCCGAAATCCCGTGACCATTTCATCAAAGATCAACGCGGTTCCCGACTGAGCTGTTAACTCTCGAAGTTCCTGCAGGAACTCTTTGGGCTGCAAATCAAGACGCCGACTTTGAACGGGTTCGACGATTACGGCGGCAAGTTCGTGGGCATGAGCGCGCAGAATCTCCAGCGATTTCGGACTGCCATACTCCAGTACGATGACATTTTCCGCCATATTGACTGGAATTCCCGGAGCGGCCGGACGCGACTTTGGAACTTCCTTCGTTCCAACCGATCGCACAACCACTTCGTCGAAGATACCGTGATAATCGCCGGAGAACATCGCAACCTTTTCGCGCCCCGTTACGGTGCGGGCAATTCTTAACGCCGCGAGTACAGCTTCGGAACCCGTGTTGCAGAAAGCCGCGCGGTCCATGCCGGTCAGTTCGCAGAGCAACTGCGCGACTCGGCCGGCGAGGGGCGATTGCGGACCGATTTCCATCCCTCGCTGGAGTTGCTCTTCAATCGCGTGAGTCACAAACGTCGGCGCATGACCGAAGAGAATCGCGCCGAAACCACTTGTTAGGTCAACATATTCGTTGCCGTCCACATCCCAGAGTCGGGATCCCGCGGAGCGTTCGGTCACGATGGGGTACACCAATTCCTTCCATAGCAGCCGGAAACCAGCGACGGTGCGGGGGTCAGCAAGATGCGGGCGATGCTGCGAGGTCAGACGCTTCGATTCTCTCGTTCGAGCCGTGTAGCGTGCGATCAGGGCATCTAAGTATTCTCGCTGGCGCGGCGTCAAACCGCGGTCAGCGTCTTTGATGATCGGCTTGTAAGGGCCAAACCCAGGCGTGCTCGGCTTAGCCTGCTCACAAACGAGTGGCCGGGAATAGGGATGTTCTTGTACGTCGCCGGACATCAACGGCGTACGAGTTGCGACTACGTCAATAGCATTGTGCAGCGCAGCACCGCCGTTCACACCCCGAGTCGCAGGCTCTACCTCTCGACCGGTTTGGAGCATATCAAGCTGCCTTGACATAAGTTCCAACTGTTTTGCGAAAATCTGCTCCAGAGTGCTTGGACTAGCATTAACCGGTTGATGCACGTTTACTGTTTTGCCCGCGCCGTTCCCGGAGAACGGCGTGAGCTGCGCCGCCTTCTCTTGTAGGATGCTCGCCTGGTTCAGAGATGGTTCCTCTGGAAGCAATGGAGACAAGTGGTCTGCTAATGCCTTCAAATTCGATAATTCTTCAAGCAGTTGCCGGAAGGTAACTTTGACTCCGAATTGCTTTTGGATCGCAGCGCTGGCTTGCGTGAGGAGAAGGGAGTCAAGGCCAAGTTCGAGGAACGGCATAGACTGATCCATTTCAGTGACGTCAATCCCGGAAAGTTCACTGAACAAACCCTGCAGGTTCGCCAACACATTATCCCTCCGGATCGTATTCTCTGTGCCAACGTTATGCGACTGAAGCTGACCAAATTCTGTGTGGTCCGTGTTAGTTACAGCAAGCTCATTTTGATTGACGGCTGGCAAAGAATCCATGACGGGCAAACCCTCCTCCTTCTTTTTCCCGTTATCCACTTCGGCCTCTGGGCGAGATACCCAAAAACGCTTTCGCTCGAAGGGATAGGTCGGCAAGGCGATACGCTGGCGCGGTTGGTAGTCGTGCACACCGGCCCAATCCACGTTTGTGCCTGCAAGCCACAGGCGACCCAACGAATGCAGCATGCTGCTCACGTCAAGGCCCGCTCCACGATCGGTGTGCAACGAAGATAGGATCTCATGTTCCACCTTCCTGTCTGGATGCTGTCGCGCAAGTGTGCTCAATGCTTGTCCAGGTCCAACCTCTAGGAATGAGAGATTTGGCTCCTGCAAAAGAACGCGCAGTCCGTCGGCGAAACGGACCGGCTGCCGTAGTTGCTGCACCCAATAGTTAGGATCCGTCGCCTGCGCGGCCGTAACCCAGTCCCCGGTAAGAGAGGATACCCATGGAATTTGCGGAGGATTGAGCCGCAGGCGCCGCACAAGGTCACCGAAGGGTCCTAATATCGAATCCAGCATCTGCGAATGAAAGGCGTGAGATGTGGCCAGTCGCCGGCAGGGGACTTTGCTGGCGGTAAGTTCATCCGCTAGTGCTTGGACCTGCTCAACGCCTCCGGAAATCACGGTCAACGAAGGACTATTAATTGCCGCTATGGATAGATCGTTGCCTAGTCGCCCCTCCAAGTCGGCCGTTGGCAGGCGAACGGCTAACATAGCTCCAGGGGGCAGCGACTGCATAAGTCGCGCGCGCGCGGCGAGCAACAGCAGGGCTTCATCTCGCGAGAAAACCCCAGCCAGGGATGCCGCAACATATTCGCCTAAGCTATGCCCGATCATGGAACGTGGCTGAATACCCCACTGCATCCAAAGTTTGGCCAGACTGTATTCGATGGCAAACAACAACGGTTGGGTGATGAAAGTCTGATTTATTTGCTGTTCAGGGACTTCCAAATGCACAGGATCCGGATACAACACGGCTCGAATATCGAGCCCGAGTTGAGGCAGGAGCAGTTCGGCACACTCAGAGATTTGATTGTAGAAAAGCGACTTCTCATCATACAACGCTTTTCCCATATTGATGTACTGGGCCCCCTGGCCGGGAAACATGAAGGCAACCGCGGTTTCCGTACGACCGATATGCCTGGTCAGGACGCGCTCGGGCTCCCCGGTGCTGAGTGAATTGACAGCGCTAGCGGCATCCCGGCAGACAACCATACGCCGATGCTCGAAAACTCGGCGGCCTGACTGCAGTGTATAGGCTGCATCCGCCCAATGGAGTTCTGGATGATCTTGCAAATGGCACGCAAGGTTTTTTGTTGCTTCCTCGAGGGCGCCCGGGGTTTTCGCCGAGAGGACGATGAGCTGCTCCATTCGATTTGTTGCCACCGTTTCACGCGCCGGCGCTTCCTCAAGGACGACATGGGCATTGGTTCCACCAATGCCGAAGGAACTCACACCGGCCCGCCGGGGTGTCGCCCCGGGCGGCCATTCCGAAAGTTGGTTCTGAACAAAAAAAGGGCTGTTGTCGAAATCGATTTTGGGATTTGGCTTCTCGAAGTGAAGACTTGGCGGCAGTTGTTTATGCTTCAGTGCCAAGACAGTTTTGATCAGACCTGCGACTCCAGCGGCAACATCGAGATGTCCGACGTTCGTTTTGACCGAACCAATGCTGCAGAAGCGTTTTTTAGTCGTACGCGCGCGGAATGCTTTGGTTAGGGCCGCTACTTCGATGGGGTCGCCTAATTCAGTGCCGGTGCCGTGGCCTTCGACATAGGTAATGGATTCCGGATCGACATTGGCCATGACATGAGCGGTGCGAATCACCTTCGCCTGCCCGTCGACGCTGGGAGCCGTGAAACCGACCTTTTGGCTACCATCGTTATTGATGGCCGAGCCTTTGATGATCGCATAGATGGTATCCCCGTCCGTCATCGCGTCCGCAAGCCGCTTGAGAACGACGACGCCGACACCTTCTCCACCGATCGTGCCTTTGGCTTTGGCATCGAAGGCCCTGCAGTGCCCGTCGGGAGAATTGATCATCCCTTCTTGATAGAGATAACCCATTCTTCGGGGAACGCTTGCCGAAACACCACCAGCCAAAGCCATATCGCACTCGCCGTTGAGCAATCCTTGAGAGGCAAGGTGAACAGCTACCAACGAAGTCGAACATCCGGTTTGTACATTGATACTCGGCCCTTGCAAGTTCAGTTTGTAGGAAACTCGAGTGGGAACAAAATCTCCTCCGTTCCTCAAAAGAATTTGGTAAGCATTCGACGAGTCAGCACCGCCTGAATCGGAGTCGACGTTGAAACTGTAATTGCTATGGCTCGCACCGGCATACACGCCGATGGCGCCCTTATACGTATCAGAGGTATATCCGGCATCTTCGATCGCTTCCCAGGCGCATTCTAAGAAGAGGCGATGTTGCGGATCCAGAAGGCCAGCTTCCTTGGGATTGAAACCGAAGAAGGCAGCATCAAATAACTCAATACCATCAAGAACGGCCGCCCCCCCCACATAATTGGGGTTGGCGATGAGCGATGGATCGATGCCCGCGCATTTTAGTTCGTCGTCAGAAAAAAAAGTGATCGACTCTTTTCCTCGTCGTAGGTTTTGCCAAAACTCTGCGACGTCACGAGCGCCGGGCAATCGAACCGCCATTCCAACGATGGCGATCTCCAAGCCAGTGGTTTCAGCTGAGCTTGTGGAGTCCTTCATCATGAATCATTCACCGCTGGAAAGTTGCTGTCGTTGCTGCCGCTGTCGCGCAATGCGCAGCCTGCGCTGTTCCACGTTCTCTCCGCTGGGTTCGTGACGCGGAAGAGAATCGCATCCTAGTTGTCGTCGATTCAAATATCTGGCCATGGCATAAATCGTTGAATATTCAAACAGATCGATAATGGATAACTTTACCTCAACCGCCTTGGTGAGATGACTGTGAAGCTGGATGAGAAGCAACGAATGCCCCCCAAGGTCAAAAAAGTTGTCGTGGACACCGACTTCCTCGATGCGGAGAAGCTTTTGCCAAATCGTGGCTATCGTGCGTTCAAGCTCGGTTTGAGGCGCAACGAATGACCGTTGATCATCGCGGGCGGTGAAGTTAGGCGCGGGTAACGCGTCACGATCGAGTTTTCCGTTGGACGTTAACGGAAAGCTGTCTAGCTGTACGAGCGCGGAAGGCACCATGTAGTCGGGCAATTTTTCTTTGACGTAGTTGCGTAGATCATTCGCGTGAAAGAGCGATTCTTGCTCTGGCACCACGTAGGCGACAAGCCGCTTGTCTCCAGGGTCGTTTTCACAGACCGTTACGACGACTTGTTTCACCGCGAAATGTTGAGTGAGTGCAGCCTCAATTTCTCCCAGTTCAATTCTAAAGCCCCGGATCTTTACTTGATGATCCATTCGGCCGAGGTATTCGATGTCCCGATTGGGGAGAAGACGTACGAGGTCGCCTGATCGATAGAATCTTTCCCCCGATTTACAAGTGAAGGGATTAGAAATGAAACGCTCATTGGTGAGTTCAGACCGATTGAGATAGCCTCGTGCAACACCCGCTCCGCCAACGTAGAGTTCTCCAGGGACACCTATGGGTAGCGGATTTTGGTTTTGGTCGAGGGCGTATAACTCTAGGTCGGGGATCGGCACGCCGATGAAACTCTTCCCCTTCGCGGCGAGGTCCGCTACCGTGATTGGACGATACGTCACATGAACCGTAGTTTCCGTGATCCCATACATGTTGATCAACCGTGGAGTTTGATCCCCGTGACGATCAAACCAAGGTTTGAGACTCAGAAAATCCAACGTTTCTCCGCCAAAGATAACCAATCGAAGTGCAAGTTCCTGCCCCTTGCCGAGCGATGGTTCGATCTCAATCAGCTGGCGGAACGCCGAGGGCGTCTGATTCAGCACCGTTACCTTCTCCTCGCGCAGTAGATTGTAAAACATCTCGGGTGAACGGCTGTCCCGATAGGGCACAATCACGAGTTTTCCGCCGTAAAGCAGCGCACCCCATATCTCCCAGACGGAAAAGTCAAAAGCGTAGGAATGAAACAATGTCCAGACATCGTTTTCGTCGAAGCGAAACCAGGAATGAGTAGCATGAAACAAACGGGTGACGTTGTAATGGGATAACAATGCGCCTTTCGGTGTCCCGGTGGAACCTGAAGTGTAGATAACGTATGCAAGATTGTTCGCCGTAGCTCCGCTTAAGGGATTTGAATCCGTTGCCGACGCTTGCAACCCATCTGTCTGGCTCAGGGTATCGAGACATAAAACTTGGGTGTCATGGAGCTGTAATCTTGCCATCAGCTTGTTTTGCGTCAGCACGACCTTGACCTGCGAGTCCGCCATCATGAAACTGAGTCGTTCCCGGGGCCAGACCGGGTCAAGGGGTACATAGGCGCCGCCCGCTTTCAGGACACCCAAGATGGCCACGATCATTTCTAGAGACCGCTCCGTGTAGATACCTACGAGCGATTCCGGTGCGACTCCCAACGCCTGTAGCTGGCGAGCCACTTGATTAGCGAGGCGATTGAGCTGTTGGTACGTCAACTCCTGATTTTGAAAAACCACGGCAACTTTGTCGGGCGTTCGCAAAACTTGCGCCTCAAAGATCTCGTGTACGCACTCACTTCGGCTGAAGTCTGCCTTCTTGCTTCCCCGCTCCGCCAATAAATGTTGTTTTTCGTCATCGGTGAGCAAAGGCAACTGCGAAAGGTGCTGTTCTGGATTGGCGCCAATACCTTGCAACAGAGCCTGAAAATGACCCAGCATGCGTTCTATCGTGCTCGCATCGAAGAGATCGGTGTTGTACTCTAGGAATCCCCTCAGTCCTTTTGGCTCGTCCACGAGCGCAAGAGTGAGGTCAAACTTCGCTGTGTCCGTTGCGACTTCAAGGGAAGATATCGCCAACCCTGGCAAGCTCAATTCCGCGCTCGGTGTGTGAAGGGCAAACATCACCTGAAAGAGTGGCGTATAGCTGCGGTTTCGCTGCGGTTGTAGCTTTTCCACTAGCTTCTCGAACGGCAGGTCCTGGTGCGCATAAGCCTGAAGCGCTACATCTCGCACCCGCTGCAACAATTCACGAAACGCGGGATCGCCGGATAGATCGGTTCTTAGAACCAGGGTGTTGGCAAAGAAGCCTATCAAATCTTCAACTTCGGCCCGGTTGCGACCCGCGATGGGGGATCCCACCACAATGTCATCCTGTCTAGAATAGCGATGGAGCAAGGTCTGAAACGCGGCTAGCAAAGTCATGAATAGAGTGACGCCTTCATGACGGCTCATAGCCTTAAGCGCGTCTGACAACTCTGGTGGTATGAACACGGCTTGATGTGCGCCACGGAATCTCTGTACCGGAGGACGTGGTCGATCCGTCGGTAAATCCAATAAGGCAGGCATGCCATTCAGTTGCGTTTTCCAATATGCAAACTGTCGATCCAGGAGGTCGCCGGTCAAAGACTCGCGCTGCCATAGCGCGAAGTCGGCAAACTGGATAGGAAGATCCGGTAGGGAGGACGGCTGCCCCACGCAGAAGTCTGCATAGAGCATGGATAACTCGCGCAGCAGATTATCCATCGACCATCCATCAGAAACGATGTGATGGGTGATCAACAGCAATACATGCTCATCACGGCTCAACTGTATAACGGCCACTCTCAATAAGGGTCCACGGGAAAGCTCAAAAGGCCGGTGGACTTCTTCCACCAGGATTCGATTGACTTCAGTATCACGCTCCTTGCCTGCTAGCTCTCGAAGATCGAACATCTGCGGGTTCACGGAAAGAGACTGAGCGACCACCTGAACCAGCTCTTTTTCTTCCGAAGTCGAGAAGGTTGTCCGCAAGGCTTCATGCCGGAATACAATTTCGTTGACGGCCCGGGTTAATGCCGTGAGTTGAAACAGCCCCTTGAGGTGAAAAGCAACTGGAACATTATACAGGGAGCTATGGGGCCCGTATTGATCAAGAAACCACAACCGCTGCTGCGCGAAGGACGTGGAAAAGACGAATACATCTTCCAGGTCGACCTGAGCGGGAACCCCATTAGCCGTCAATGACTCTTTTGGACGCAGGACATTCATCTCCAGTCCTTACGGTTTCAACCCTTCGCCCTTGGCCGCGTTCACTTCGCGAGCTTGCCGCACCAGACGTGGGATAGCTTGCGATTTGTTTGAAGTCCTGGTGTTTTTGGCTCTTTCGATTGCATTGGCTAACCCGGCTACAGTTGGTGTTTGAAACAAATCTCGAAAAGAGAGGTCAACATTGAAAATACCCCGCACCCGGGAAACGATCTGCATGGCGAGGAGGGAATGGCCGCCGAGATCGAAAAAGTTGTCGTGGATACCAATCTCTTTCCGCCTCAACACCCCCTGCCAAACTTCGGCTACCGCGTTTTCCACCTCCGTTTGTAGGGCTATATAGGCTGGTTTGTCACGGGTCCCTTCGTAGGACGGTTTCGGTAAACTCCGCCCATCGATTTTGCCATTGGGAGTCAAAGGGAAGCTATCGAGTTGCACAAATGTGGAAGGCACCATATAGTCGGGCAGTTTTTCTTTGACGTAGCGACGCAGGTCATTGACGTGGAAAAGCGATTCCGCTTCCGGAACCACATAGGCAATAAGCCTATGGTCCCCGGGATCATCCTCACGGACCGTCACGACGACTTGTTTCACCTTTGGGTGTTGGCTGAGAACCGCCTCAATCTCTCCCAACTCGACGCGAAGTCCACGTAGCTTCACCTGGTTGTCGATACGACCAAGGTACTCAATGTTCCCATCGGGTCGATATCGGGCTAGATCCCCAGTCTTGTAAAGTCGGGCTCCAGGTTGCAGGCCGAATGGACTCGATATGAACTTTTCCTTCGTTAGCTCTGGCCGGTTGAGATACCCCCGCGCAAGACCAGTCCCACCGATATACAGCTCTCCGGGAAGTCCGATTGAAACAGGCTCTAGCTGTGCATCCAGGATGAAAGCCGCTGTGTTCGCGATCGGACGCCCAATAGGAATCGCATCACTCTTTGTGTTGCGCTGGCACCGGAAAAACGTGGCGTCAATCGTCGTTTCAGTGGGTCCATAAAGGTTGCATAACTCGGCCGATAGCCGTGTCTGAAACTTTTCCTTGAGACCTACCGTTAAGGCCTCACCCCCGCAAAAAACTCGCCGCAAACTCGTGCAAGCTGAGAACTCCGGCTCGTCCAAGACGATACCCAATAGCGAAGGGACAAGTTGCAGCACAGTTATCTCTTGCTCGGCGATAAACTTCACTAGATATCGACTGTCACGGTGTCCGCCGGGCGGCGCTAAGACTAGCCGAGCGCCGGCAAATAGAGGCGCGTAGAACTCCCACACCGAGGCATCAAAACTGATCGGAGTCTTTTGCGCCACACGGTCGGTTTCGCTGAGGGGGAATGTCTCCTGCATCCACAGCATGTGATTGACGATGGCGCGGTGGGGGATCATGACTCCCTTGGGATTTCCCGTAGACCCTGAGGTGTAGATAACGTAGGCAAGGTTCTCAGGCCTGGATAAGCTAATCGGGTTGAAGCTACTTTCCTCAGCAATGACCTTCCTATCCGTGTCGAGGCACAAGATCTGAGCGTTGAGTTCGGGAATTTGTTCCATGAGGTGCTGTTGGGTGAGCAATACGAGCATTTGGGAGTCTTTGATCATGTATCCCAGCCGATCCTTGGGATACCCGGGGTCTAAAGGAACATAGGCTCCGCCGGCCTTAAGAATTCCTAATAGGCCCACGACCATCTCCAAGGACCGCTCTAGGCAGAGACCAACCAACATATCCGGCCCTACACCTATGCTTCGCAGGTGGTGTGCAAGCTGATTCGATCGGTGATTGAGTTCTCGGTATGTGAGCATTTCGGTTTCAAAGATAACCGCCACTGCATGGGGAGTCTCTTCCACCTGCGCTTCAAACAACTCATGCAAAGTATGGCTTGCGTAGGCTCTCTCCGTTGAATTCCAATCTACCAGCAACTGTTTCCGTTCTGTGGCGGTAACCATCGCCAAATCGGCCACGCGCCGGTCTCGGTTGGCAGTCATCCCTTCCAGCAATCTTTGAAGGTGGGCTAACATTCGTTTGATCGAAGCGGCATCGAAGCGGCGACAATCGTACTCAATGCGGAGACCGATCTCTGCGTCAGAGCACACGTCGAAAGCGAGTGGAAAGTGACTTTGGCCTACGTGATAAAAGCGACGATTTAGCCACTCCCCACCTTTCGCACGCAACGGAGCGTCCGGCAGCGTGTTTTCGAACACAACGATGCTCTCGAAAAGTGGGGTCCCACGAGGCACTTCACTCCATCCTTGGACTTGAAGCAGTGGCGTTTGTTCGTACTCGCGAAGCTCGACCTGTTGCCTACGTAGCTCTTGGAGACAATCCATGACCCGCGTTTCGGGTTTAACCCGCACGCGCATGGGCAGAGTGTTGATAAATAGCCCCACCATCGAGTCCCCGCCCTTCACGGTTGAATGCCGGCACGCCCTTATGGCACCAAAGACAATGTCCTCCTCGCCGCTATAGCGATGTAACAATAAAGCCCACGCGCCTTGGAGCAAGGTATTCAGAGATACCTTATGCTCTTTGACAAATGCATTGAGCTTGGAAGTTGTCTCAGTGGAAAGTTTTATCTCCTCAGCATCGAAAGCCTGATGTTTGCGATGTTCGCTTTCGTGGGCGGGGGGTAACGATAATAGGGTTGGCCTCCGGAAACCTTTGAGCGTGGTGCGCCAATAATTTTCATACCGACTGAAATCTTGCTCCTGCAACCACTGGATGTAATCACGGTAGGGACGTGGCTCTGGCAGAACCAAGTCTCGTTTGTCACGATAGGCGGCGTAGAACTGAAACAACTCATCCATAATCGACAGGACCGACCGGCCATCTACGAGAATATGATGATAGGTCCACAGCAGCTGGTACGTGTGTTCGTCATAGTGAATGAGCGTTATACGCGTGATCGGAGCTTGTGATAGATCGAAGCCATGACGGCGCTCGCTTGCCAACAATTCCAAACCTGCCTTTTCTTTCTCCTCTGGTGTCAGGCCGCGCCAGATTAATTGTTCGAAGGGGATTTCAACTTGATGGTGAACTTCTTGAATCGGCTCTGGAAGTTTGTCCCAACGAAAGCTCGTACGTAGAATACGATGTCGTTTGTAAATCTGTTGCCAGGCTCGGCGCAGCGCAGAGACATCAACAGCCTCGCTTAGAGTGCAGAAGATCTGGTCAACATAAACACCCGAACCACGTTCTTCTAGGCTGTGAAACAGTACTCCCTTTTGTAACGGGGAAAGCGGATAGGACTGTTCAATGACGGAAGTACTTCCGCGACCAGCCCTAACTACGGATTTGCATCGCTCAAGCATCAAAATGCTACTTCATCTGCGGTTGTTAACCGCCTCTGCCAGAATCAAACTTTGTGCGTTTGATTCGGAAAGTTGCCGTCCCCAATCAAGAACACTTGTACGTCGAGTAGTCGTCGCCCTGCGGATTTCCGCAAGCGGAATGCCAAGGACTTGGATGTTGTGGAAAGGGTGCAAGTTTAGAAGATCCGCGACCCGATCTTTGAAAAATACCGAGACAGGAAGATGACGTGGATTATTATGGCTGCCAAGAAAAGGCGTGGAGCGCTCTATCTATCAAAAATTGGCGACACAAAAGGATCGGCAGCAGATCAAGCGATTTCGCCCCATTGCATTAGCTTCATTAGCGAATAGGGCAAGCACGCCCCTATTGATCCGAGAACCCTCTGCTTTCAGAAATCAGCGCAAACCCTCAAAGAACCTGGCTTGAATTTTACCGATGCGGAACGATCGTAGGGAGGATTAGTACGGCGGGCAACGTAAATAGACTCGTGCGTGAGCGTTCAAGTCTCCCCTCAGGCATCAATAATTTATTCCGATTAATACTTCACTCCTGTCCGTTATACCTTTTCATCGATTCTCCTGAAAGCAGACTGTTACTGGAGCTGCCCGGCTTTCTTAAGCTCGTCAGGAACGTCGGCGACGAGCACGTTTTGGGAATTCACTACGTAGATGGGTTCTCCCGTGGGCGCGAATTCCTCGGTTCGTATTATGTTTGTGACTACGGTTTTCATTCTGATAATCGATCCGTCGGCGAGCTTGTATGAGTTGTATTCCTCCCGCAGCGTCTCGAAATCGACCAGCGTTCCTTCGACGGTGTTAACGCCGACTTTTAGTTGGACTTTCTTCATTGACTAGCCTCCGTTTGGTGATCGCGGTGTTCGATCATGGCGCAGTGGTAGGATTTCCTCGCGCGACTTGAGATTAACCAAGGCGCGGAGGAACTTCAGTGGCTTGCTCGTTACGAGGGTCGCAAATCTCGATGCCGCTTCACACGAGTTCCAGGGGCACTTGAGTCGGACCTTGACCTTGACTGTAGCTGTCCTTTTTGGCGTCATAGCGACCTTGCAAAGTGCGGTCCACGAGCCGCTCCGACCGTACGATCACGGCCACCGATCGCGCCGGGCCACCCTTTTCGGAGTGAATCGCAAACGGCGGCACCAGATCGACTTTACCGGGATATCCCTCGGTGAGGCTTTCCAGCTCGAGCAGAGCATATTGCTCTTTTCTGCCGTCATCGACGCGGCGGTAACGCTCGAGCCGCTCCGTCCCGTCGAGCACGCCATAGGCGGTCCAGGCATGGGCATGATCGTGGATCCTGCCGTCGCGCCCCGGGGTGCGCACGACTGCGTTTACCACGAACTGATAATCCGGGTCTTCATACAAGAGTAAGTTCTTGTGTCCCTCGGTGGATGGCCAGTTTTTGCAATGCTCCTTCAAGGTCGCATCCTTCACCAGCCCTTCGAGCAACACCTTCACCCGTTTCATCCGCGCTTCCGTGTCCGGCAACTCTGCACAGGCGGCGCGCGTGTCTTGAATGAATTTTTCAAAAACCGGAAGTCGTTTGGCGGTGGTCATAGCTCAGTCTCCTGTCGGTTAACACAATAATCATTTTTCAGCTATAGCGCGCTAAAAAGCAGAATACCAGTTTCCATCACGCACTTCTCCGGTAGAGATCGGTAGCCTTCATCCGCTAGTGACTCAATTTGCGGCTGTGAGAGTTAGTCGGCGACAGCGACAGCAATAGAGATTCTTCGCTGCCCGCTCAGCATGACAGTGGGAGCGGTTGTCATCCTGAACCCTTCGACTGTCATCCTGAACGTCAGTGAAGGATCTCAGGGCGAAATGAGTAACTGTCCATTTGTCCGGTTCATTGACACCGTCGATACTCTATACTATCGCTCGCTGAGGAGGAAGGTCAGATGGCCAAGCAAGGTTTCAAGGTTCTGGATAGCGACATGCACATCATGGAACCACCGGATCTCTGGGAGCGCTATATCGATAGCCCATACCGGGGCCGGGCGCCGCGGGGCGTGACCAGTCACAACGTGCGCGACCTGCGCATGGTCTATCCCGACGGCCGGGAGTGGGCGCGCAAGACGAACAGAAACCACCGATCCGATCGGGGGCAGAATTTCGCACGCAACCAGGACATCTATCGACCCTACGCCGAGCGTGGCTGGACGGCGGAAGTTCAGCTCGAAGCCATGGACATCGAGGGAATCGACCTCGCGGTGCTCTATCCGACGCGAGGCCTCAGAGCACTAGTGGTAGATGATATGGAGCCGGATTTCGCCGCGGCCATCGCCCGGGCTTACAACAACTGGCTTTACGATTTTTGCCAGCGGGACACCCAGCGACTGTTCGGTGCCGGAATGGTCTCGCCCTACGACATGAATGACGCGGTGGATGAAGCGCGGCGGTGCGCCCGGGAGTTAGGATTTCGGGCGGTCTTTCTGCGGGCCAACCCCCTGGTTGACCATCAATGGCACGACCCCTACTACGAGCCCCTTTGGGACGCCTTAGAAGAGCTTGGTCTGTCATTGGGATTTCACGAATCCACCGGGACCGGACGGCGCCAGATCGGGGAGCGACTGGAGCCCAATCTGATGCTCCGCCGCATCTACGCCCAGCCGATGGAACAGATGCTAGCACTCGGAAGTTTTTGCGCCGGCGGCGTGTTCGCCCGCCATCCAAAACTGCGGGTTGCCTTTTTGGAAGCCAATTGTAGTTGGCTACCGTGGCTCTTGTGGCGGTTGGATGAGGGATGGGAACGCGAAGGTGATGTGTGGGCGCCGGATTTGACCATGGCACCGAGCGAATACTTTAAACGCCACTGTGTCGTGTCCGTAGAGCCCGATGAAACTACCGTCAAGCACGTCATCGACTTTATCGGCAGTCATCATATCGTTTTCTCGACGGACTATCCCCATGGGGACTCCAAGTACCCGGAGGCCGTCGATCACTTCCTCAAATTACCGCTTTCCGACGGTGACAAGAAAAATATCCTGTGGGACAATTGCGCCGCCTACTATGCCCTGCAAAGCAGGTGACTCGCTGCCAGACGATAGTGGGTGAAATAGATTGTACGGGAACGCAAACTACCGTTACCGGCGCTGCTCATCGTAGCGCCGGCGCAGCTTGTCGCGTTGATCCGGTGGCAGGTTCTTAAAGCGATCCCATTCTTGGCGGAGATGCTCCTTGTCCTGCTGCGGAAGGTTCTGCCAACGTTGATAGTTGCGCTGAACGTTCTCCTTGTCTTTGGGACTGAGCCCCCGCCAACTGTCGCTCCCGTCTCTTCCCCAGCCATAGACCGGCAGCAACAAGACGAAGCAAACACTGACTAATCCTACAATTCGTTTCAACATTCCGGCCGCCTTGCTGCTCCTAATCGTCCTGCGCGTTCATGATCTCCTGTGTCAAGTCGTCCTCGTTAGCTATGGTAATCGTCTCCCGGTTGTACCTTCGTTCCGTCCGGGGATTCGAGGGAGCTCAGCGTTTCGATCATATCCATGGATCTAAAAAACTCCAACTGATTCGTGTCCGCCAAGATTTCCTGCGGGATCTTTTCCCGCGGCTCGCCGAACGGATGCCAGTTGCCCTTGCCAATTACCAGACCGATAGCCAGCGTGGCCACCCCGGCGGTGCCGAAAGCCGGCAACATCCACCTACGCATCGGCACAAACAGGTTCTTCCACCAAGAATTTCGTTCCTGCTGGACGGCTAACTTCGCCACCATCTCATGGTAATAATTGTCCCAGAACGATTGCGGCAACTCGCTCGGCTTAGCCATCTGAGGGAGTAACTTCCGCAGGTCCTCGACGAAGCCACGACAGGGCGCGCATGTTTTGAGATGCTCTTCTACCCGGCGGTGATCCGCTGCTGAATCATCGCCATAATAAAAGAGCACCAGATCCTCTTCAAAGTCCTTGCAGGCGTTTTTTAGTGCGTCCGTACGTTCCATAGTCATTCTTCCCTAAACGAATTCCAACAAGCTTTGCCGGAGCGCTGCCACGGCGCGATGCAGATAGACTCGCACTGTTCCTTCAGTGGTTTTCATCACTCTAGCAACGTCCGGGATCGAGAGTCCCTGATGGTTACGCAACAAGAACGCGGTCCGTTGTTTGTTTGGCATCGCTTCCAAAGTCAGATCCGCTCGACGCTTGGCTTCTCCAGCAATCACCTCTTCATCCAGCAACGCAGAGGTATCGACCAACTCCACCACCTCGCTACCAGCCTCGCCTTCTTTCTCCAACCGCTCCCAAATCACCCGTCCCTTGCGACGGGTATAGTCCAGACAGATATTGACAACCAAACGGTAAAACCAGGTATAGAAACTGGATCTGCCGTCAAACTGCTTGATCCGCGTAAACGCGCGTAGAAAAGCATCCTGGGAGAGATCCTTGGCCTCTTCAGTGTTATGCGTGAAATCGAAGGCGATCCGGAACGCCTTTTCCATGTACCTCCGCACGAGAATCTCGAAAACTTCGCCCTGTCCCTGCTGGCACAGGGCCACGATTTCTTCATCCCGAAGGTCTTGTTGAGCAAGCTGGTTCATTCCAAGTCCGTGTTCAGCAAACCCGCCTCGGGATGGGTTTCGAGGTATCCCGACAATCGTTTAGACGTTTGCCCAAACAAAAAGTTAACCAAAGTACTTAGAAGGAGATTCCGGAGAGAATATACGAAAAAACAGGGAGTTAGCCCGGAATATTCATAAGTCCGGAAAGGCAGGTGCCGGAATGCTGCGCGCATAGCAAAGCCGCAGATCAGATCTAAACGGAAGACATAGGTCTCGGCTCACGCTCGGCGATGAGATTTGTCCTAAAGGCGTGACCCCCGCATGTTCTTATCTTGGTTTCGACTATGCTCACCACGACTCTGAGCCACGTCGAATGGGTCCGGCGTCCAGTTCCGATCTCGCCTGGATTCCACTTCGACAGTCTCAGTGGCGAGCCCAGTCGAGCCACCGCTTAAAGCATGCGGGAATGACGGACTTTGGATAGGCAATTGACTTAGCGCACCAAGCTGCGGGGAAATGACCTACAGGGCTTGAGATTATTTAAGTCTTCGCCGACGGTAGCCACTCAATCGCCGATGCCGGTAATTTTGATGCTGCCGTGCTTGGATTTGTACTTGCGATTCAGAGAAATGATTACGCCGGTGAGTCCTTCGATCACGTAAGCATTACCGGACGGGCCACCATCAAAGGCCCGGGCACCAATGCGTTGAATAATTTCCATTACTTTTTGTTTTGCTTCGGCGTTGTCGCCGCAAACCAAGACATCCCCGAGCGGGGCATCGACGTCCCCCAAGTCCACGGCGGATATATTATGCAGCGCGCCGACCACCGGGGCCTCTTCGGCCAGGATCTGTTGCGCTTCCTGCAAAGCGGAGCCCGCCGCCGGCACAAAGGGCTGCACCTTGTTCAAGGGAACAACGCTATCGATAACGATCTTACCCGCCAGTTGGCCTTTCAAGTCGGTGACCATCTGCGCGTGACCTTCGTAGGGAACGGCGATCACGACAAAGTCGGCGCTCTGGACCGCCGCCTGGTTGGTCGTCCCCTCTATCTCTCCCGCGCGCACATTTGGCCTTAGGGTGTCAACGGCTTTTTTTGCCTTCTCCGCGTCCCGCGAGCCGATGATGATCTTCACCCCCGGCGCCCCCAGACGGAGTGCCAGCGCGCTGCCGAGATTCCCGGTTCCGCCGACGATAGCCACAGTCAATTGATTGGTCATAACACTTAGAAATGGCGAAAGAGATCTTCCGCCTCAGGACGAAGTAACTCCTTCACCGATCCTTCCTCCCTTTCGATTTCGCAGCCGCGCACGACGACTGCGGGAACGCCGTTGCGCTTGCCCATCACCAATTCAGCCGCCGCGGCAATTTCGTCGGCAACCGCGGCCACGGCAGCCTTGAGTTGATAACCGTAACAGTCGGTCAGCCCTCTCTCGTCCTTTATCGCTTTCAGCCCGGACACACCCACGGCGACATCGACCGTACCGACTCGCCAGGGACGGCCAAAGCTATCGCTGACTATGACGCCGGTTTGCTTTCCTGTCCGCCGCTGAATTTCCTGCCGAATCTCTCGCGCCGAAGCGTCCGGATCCTTCGGCAAAAGCGCTACTTGCCTCGGCCCCACGTTGGATTGATCCACTCCGGCGTTGGCGCAGATAAACCCTTGGAGGGTTTCCACGATAAGCGCCCGCCCGCCCATTCTGACAATTTCACAGCTTTCTCCCAGAATAACTTCCACGAGCTCGGGCTCTTTATCGAGCTGCGCCGCCAATTCGATGGCACGCGCAGAGGGTTGGACGTCGTCCAAGCGAATGATTCGTCCTTCGGCTTTGGACACAATCTTCTGGGCGATGACCAAAACATCATCATCCAGCAGGTCGAACTTTTGTCGCGAACAGGCATCGCAGATCAAAGCGCCGACGGCATCGCCTGCTCTCACTTCACCAATACCCTCGAGACCGATCAATTCCAGCCGCTTCATAAAACTCCGTGGCTGCGGGATTTGTCGGCGACTTGATCCGCCAACATCGCGCGCGCCGCACCGGTCGATTCTCCGTCCTCGAAATTAAACGATAGGAAGCGCTCAAGATCCTTGGGCTCGTCGATATCCAGGGCGATGCGCTCGTTTTCCATAAATCGATTCGGCAACCCCTGAGCGGAGACCTGGCTCAGGTGATAACTGAAGCTGTCGTAGCCAAAGCGCAGCTTGATGATATCCGGGGGCGCCAATAGCAAAGCGTTGGTTCCCAAGCGGTCGTGAGACGGAACCAGCAGGGCAAAGGGTGGCGCAGCTGCTCCAGAAGCCTCAGCCAGCAGTTCCTCAATGTCGGCGCTACGGACCAAAGGGATATCGCCGGGCATAATCAGCACCGCTTCCCGTTCTGACTGTTTCAATGCTCCTCGCGCAAAATCGACTGCGTCCGTCTCCCCCGTTTCCGCCTTTTCACGCATCACTCCCGCGCCGAGACTGTTGGCAATCTCGGCCACCTTATCATCCCCGGTTACGACAAAGGTTTCCGCCAGGCCCCGCGCGCTCACGACTTGCCTCAAGACATCGCGAAACATCACTTCGGCCAAAAGCTCCCGGCCCGCGGCATCCAGGAGCGCGCTGAGCCGCTGTTTGGCATTCGTAAAGCCTTTTACCGGAATCAGAGCGGATACTTTCATGATTCATTCAGAAAGATTTTTGTAACACTATTTCTCGACCAAGGCCAAGACCTCGCGGGCCAGTCGCTGCTTGTCGGCAACGGACTTCATGAGAATCGAGGTCGCCGCGACTTTGATCTTCAAAGCTTCCAGTTTACCTCGCAGCTTCTCGTCCGCGTGATCGATCACGAACCGATCGAGAAAATCCGCATAACTGCCGACTACGCCAAGCGACGAGGGCACCAAACCCTGTGCCGCCATGAGCCTGTGCGCGGGCCCGCTGATCGCTAACTCGCCGATCATGGGGCTTACTCCGACGACGGTCGCGGTTACTTGCTTGAGGGCCTTCCTCATACCGGGAATGGCCAAAATCGGGCCAATACTAGTGACGGGATTGCTCGGACAGAGAATGATTCCTGCGGCGCTGCCGATAGCTTCGATAACACCGGGCGCCGGGCGGCTCTTTTCGATGCCGGCATAGAAAACTCTCTTAACCTCCGGTTGCCAGCGCCGTTTCACAAAATATTCTTGAAAAGAAATTTCGCCTTCCGCAGTCTCAACTCTGGTCTGGATAGGATCATCGGACATCGGAAGAATCCTGGCCTTGATGCCCAGATGGTCGCGGACTTTATCCGTGACATCGGAGAGCCGGAGACCTGCCCGCAATAGGTCGGTGCGCATCAGGTGCGTGGCGATATCCTTGTCGCCAAGCTTGAACCACGCTTCACCGCCGAGTTTTTCCAGCTGCGCCAGCACGGTAAACGTGTCGTCTCGGATTCCCCAGCCTTGGGCGCTGTCACTCATGCCGGCGAGGGTATACGTGATGGTGTCGAGATCCGGTGAAATGTTGAGCCCGTGGAAGACGAAATCGTCGGCGGTATTGCAAATGATGGTCAACTCGGCAGCATCGACTTCGTGGCTAAGGCCTTCTATGAGTTTGGCGCCGCCCGTGCCGCCGGTGAGAACGACTAACATGGAGATAGTTCTTAGAGCGCTTGAGAATGCGCCCCATGGGTCGGCGCTAAGTTACCGAGAGGTCCGCCACCCTTCACAAATCCGCTAGGGTCGGCCAGCCGCTCCACGTAGGAAAGCAGCGATGCCGGAAGAAATTTGTCAGCCTCGGCGATGAACTCGGGATAGATCGGCAG
>Ga0105347_1000269_pt1 | contig 25752 bp, 18 predicted proteins | sample EasRivMeERMLT890_FD_89677 | JGI IMG/M metagenome (GOLD analysis project Ga0105347, IMG submission 89677) | Soil microbial communities from meander-bound floodplain in the East River, Colorado, USA - East River MetaG ERMLT890 | ecosystem: Environmental > Terrestrial > Soil > Floodplain | place... | reverse complement strand
TTCTTCGGCGTGAAGACGACCTCGTCGAAGACCGCATCGAAGTCGGTGAAGCGGACGCGCGCGGTCCGGCCGGGCACGAAACCGTCGAGGACGAACGTGCGATCGCCGGTGAGCTCGACGCTCGGCGGCGGCGTCGTCGGCAGCAAGCGGCCCTCCGCGTCGACGAGGCGCGCGACCTCGGAGGGGTGCCAGTCGAGTCGCGCCCGCTCGCCGACGGCGGCGGCACCGGACGCCTCGAGCTCGACGCGCCCGACGACGCGCGCCGGCATCCCGATCTCGACGCGCAGCCGGACGTCGTCGCGGTCGTTCGCGACCTCGAACTCCCTCGACGCGCGGCGGTGGTCGCCGAGCTCGAGGTCGATGCGCCAACGCCCCGCGAATAGGTTGCGCGCGACGACGCGGCCGAGCGTCACGGTCTTCCAGAAGTACCACCACCCCATGAAGCCCTGCGCTGGCGCGACGACGGCTTCCACGATCGGGAGCGGCGCGCCGCTCGCCGCGTCGACGACCTCGCACGTCACCTGCGCGGCGCGCTTGGGTCGAGTCGCGCAGCGCAGGACGAGGTTCTCGTCGCCGTGCTCGACCGTGCATTCCGTCGAGGGTCCGAACGTCGGCCCGAACGTCCCGTTTCCGGAAGGGGTGCTCGCGTGGACCTTCCACGGGGAGTGGGTCGCCATAAATTCGAAACGGCCGTCGGGGCCGGTCGCGATGCTCTCGGTCCGCATGGACGTCGATTGGGAGTAGTCGCGGAGCAAGCGCGAGAAGGTGACCTGCGCGCCGGGAATCGGCGCCCCGTCTTCGTCGACGACGCGACCGGCAATGCGCGCCGACTTCTCGAGCTCGATGTCCAAGTCGTAGCGCTCGGATGGTTGACGACCGGTCTTGGCCCGCCGATCGAGCTCGTCGAACGAGTAGTAGCGCTCGAACTTCCCGTGGTCCGCGACCGTCACCTCGAGGTAGAACGATCGCCACGTCGTCGGCACCTGCTCGAACGAAAACTCGCCGCGTTCGTCGGTCTCGACGTTCCGTCGGTTGGGATCGGCCGCCAGAGCCACCTTCGCATCGGGGACCGCGGTGCCGTCCGCATCGTGGACCCTGCCGGCGAGCGCGACGAAACGAGTGCGCGGCGCGACGACTGTGCACTCCGTCACCTTCGGTGTGTCGAGCGCGACATCATCGAGACGGCCGGGCTCGTGGTCGTCGGCTCGAACGGCGATCGCATAGGTCGTCGCGACGTCGCTGCGCGGATCGCCGGCGCCGGCGGCCGGAGCCTTGGGCAGCTTCGAGAAGTTCGCGACGCCTTCGGCGTCGGTCGTGGCGACGAAGATCCCGAGGAGTCGAGGATCCTTCACCCACAGGAACTCCTGCAGTGCGTCGAACATGCGCGGCTTGGTGAAGGGGTCGAAGTGCGGGATGGCGTCGACCGTCGCGCCGGCGACGGGCGCTCCGGCGTCGTCGCGCACGTGCACGCGAAGTGGCGCGGCCGAGTCCAGGAGGACCTCGACGTCGTCGACGACTTCAGCCGCCGGCGGAACGCGGAACCTGCCGATGGCGAGTCCCTCGTCGCACAGCGCGTAGAGACCCCGCATCTGGTCGGCGCGCGCCGACACCCGTTCGAGCAGCGTGAAGGAACCGTCCGCGGCGCTCGTTCCGGCGTACCGGGCGTATTCGATGTCGCCGGGCGTGATCGTCGGCGAGAACCTGCAGAAGCGCAGCTCCGCCCCCGCGACCGGCGCACGCGTCGCTGCTCGCAGCACGCGTCCGCGCACCAGTGTCCCACGCTCGAGCCGGATCTTGCCGAGATCGTGGTGACCATGCGCCGTCGGCGGCACGTCGAAGCGCCATCCGCCTCCCGCGACGAAGCCCTCGGCGAGCACCTCCCACTGCGCTGAGTAGGGCTCCGCCATCGGGAGGACGACCTCGGCGCGTCCCGACGCATCGGTGCGCGCAATTGCGAGGTGCTGCTTGGCAGCGTCCGGACCGTCGCGATCCAAGTACGTGATCTGGAGCGACGCGTTCGCGACGGGCGAATCGTCCGCCGACGCCACGACGGTCGCCGTGATGGCGACGCCCGCGGGCGGTGGAGTCGGTTGCGCGTCTCGAGCCGTCGCGTCCGCAGCCTCCTTCGCACGGGTCGCGTCGGCCGCGGCGGTCGCGTCCACGCTCGACGAAGTCGCATCGTCCGACGAGCGAGACGCGACGCCGTCGAGGCGCGCCGCCTCCCGCCTCGGCCCCTTCGCCGACCCGCTCCCGACTCGCTCCGGCAGCAGCCGCCACGTCACCGCCACCGCCACGACGCACGCGGCCGCGATCATCGACTTCGTCGCGAGGCTCATCGTCACCACTCCCGTTCCGACCGCCGTCGCCGCGCCCGCACCCGCTGCTGCCTTCGTCACCGCCGCCGAACCTGCCGCCGCCCCCTCGATCGGCGCCGCCCACGGCAACAGCAGCCCCGCCCACGCGTCGCGCCTCCCGAAGCTCGCGTCGAGCTCCTCGCGCAATCGCGCGAGCGCCCGCTTCAACCGCGTCCGCACCGTCTCGACCGGCACGCCGAGCCGCTCCGCGACGTCCTTCACCGGCAGCGCGTCGAACCACCGCAACAGCACGACGCTGCGGTACGGCTCCTCGAGCGCGACGACCGCGGCGGCGACGCGGCGCTGGGCATTGACGCGCGCGACGAGGTCGAGCGTCGAGGGTTGCGCCTCATGGACGGCGGCAACGCGCTCGCGCCGTTCCCGTCGGCTGCGGCGCAGGCGGACTCTCAACGCGAAGTTGCGCGTGACGCGGGCGAGCCAGGCGCGCGCGTGCTCCGGGTCGGCGGGCGCCGACTGCAGCGCGGCGAGCCGCGCCTCCTGCACGACGTCGTCGACCGCGTCTTCGTCGCGGCCGAGCAGGGCGCGCGCGAGGCTCGCGAGCCAGACGCTCTCGCTCAACAGTCGTTCGACGGACGGCGTCGCTTCGTTCGTCACCGCGGACCATCATCCCGCGGCGGCGGAAACGGGTTCAGGCGCAGCTGGAATCGGGCGGCGGCGGCGCGCGTCGCCGCGCGCGTCAGTACCCGAAGTCGAGCTCGAGCCCGTCCGTCGAGGAGACGCCCTTCGCCGCCCCCGGGTCGAGCTCGAGGCACTGCAGCACCGCGGAGAAGTTCCAGAACGCCGCGTCGTAGGGGACCTGCGCGTGGAGCGTGTATCCGAACGGGGTCACGGGGACCGGGATCAGCGTGAGCGGCGCGACGAGGAGGTCGCCACCCCACGATCCGCGCACTTCGATCGGCGTCACGCCGAGGGCGAGGAAGCCGAGGATCCACTGCGGCGAGGAGCTCCCGATCGTGACGTCGATCGGCTGGCCGAGGACCGGGTCGGCGGCGACGGTGAGCGTCGGGATCCCGAGTTCGCCCGGGAATCCGGAGCCGTAGTGGCTGCTGGTCGCGGGCGTCGGGGCGAGCTCGTGCACGAAGACGTCGGCGTGGCCGTTGGCGTCGCCCTCTTCCGCGACGTCGGTCGGTGACCCGAACAGATACGACCGGCCGTCTCCGCTCACGATCGCGGGTACGCCCACGATGTTGGTCTGGTCGCCGCCGTCGCGCACCGAGACGCGGAAAGTGATCCCGCGCAGGCGGTCGCGCGCATAGCCGTCAGGGGCGTAGTTGCGGTCGAGCGGGTCGAGCGGGTCGAACGCTCCGCACCAGAAGCCGACGAAACGGCCGTCCGCGCTGATCGTCGGGAACTGCGACAGGCCGCCCTGCTCGCCGGAGGTGGTGACGTTGACGCGCTCGACCGTGCCCGCGACGCGATCGAGCACGAAGATGTCCTCGGCGCCGTTGGTGTCGTCGGGCACGAGGAGCGCGTCGCCGCTCGAGAAGCAGACCACGCTGCCGTCCGCCGAGCAGCGCGGGTTCACGGCGTTGAACGCCGGCGTGCCGTCCATCTCCAGCGTGAGGAGCGTCGTCGTGCCGCCGGCGACGTCGCGGACGTAGACGTCGTAGCCGGTCGTCCGCACGTCGGTGAGATCGTGCGCCACGCTCTGGAAGACGACCAGGCCGCCGTCGGACGTGATGTCTGCGGCATGGCTCTGGTCGTTCCCGACGTGGCCGTCCTGGGTCACCGAGATGGTGACCGTCGTGCCGAGGTACCGGTCGCGCAGGAAGACGTCGTACGTGTCGTTGTCGTCGTCCGCGGCGAAGTTGTGGGCGTACGACGTGAACGCGACGAAACGTCCGTCGGCGGAGACGACCGGCTCGCGGCTCTCGTAGTCGCCGACCTCGCCGTCGGGACCGAGGCTCACGAGCTCGATCGAATCCTCGGCGCGATCGTAGAGGTAGCAGTCGGGGATGCTTCCGTTGGTGTCGGCGGCGTCGAGATTGGTCGCTGACGTGGAGAAGACGACGAAGTTGCCATCGGCCGACAGGCGGACCTCGCGGACGTCCTGATTCGCCGCGTCGCCGGCCGCGTTGCGGCTCACGAGCTCGACGTCTCCCGTGAGACGGTCCTTCACGTAGCACTCGACGTGAGGGTTCACGAGCCCGGCGAGCGACTTGGCGTCGGAGAGGAAGGCGACGAAGCGGCCGTCGTACGAGATCGCCGCCGGGATGCAGTCGCGATCGGCCTGCGTGCCGTCGGCGAGCGCGCTGACGAGCGAGACCTCCTGCGCGAGCGCGGGCGGCGCGACGCACGCGAGGACGAGGAGCGCGGCGGCGACCGGGAACTTCCGAACGGAGAAGCGGCGGTGGTCCATGGCGGTTCCTCGGTTCAGAAGCCGGGGGTCAGCGCGAGGCCGGGCGTGAACGAGACGCCGCGCGGCGCGGCGGCGTCGAGCTCGAGCACCTGCAGGTAGACGGTCGCTCCGGCGAGGAGCTCGTCGGGCGGCAGGCTCTGTGCAAACGACGTCGAGCCGGGAGAGAGCGCGATCGGCAGCAGCATGAGCGGCACGACGAGCAGCGTGCCTCCGCGCACCGGCAGGCTCTGCGGCGCGACGCCGAGCACCAGGATCCCGATCGTGTACGACGAGGTCGAGGTGCCGACGATCAGGTCGAAGTCGCTGTCGAGGAACGGCGGCGCGCTCGCGTCGAGCGACGGCACGCCGAGCTCGCCCGCGGTCCCGGTGCCGTAGCTGGAGGCCGACGCCGGCGAGACGTTGCGCTCGCGTACGAAGACGTCGTCCTTCGCGTCGGAATCGATCGGCACGAGCCCCGACGATGACGAGGTGAACGCGACGCGGCTCCCGTCGTCGCAGGTCGCGACGTCGAAGCACTGCCCGCCGGTGCCGTCCTGGTTTTGGTCGCCGCGGCTGAGCCACGTCGTCATGCCGAGCGTCCGGTCGCGCGCGTAGACCTCGTACGGCAGCAGCGCCGGGTCGTCGACGAGGTTGGTGGACGCCGAGGTGAAGACGACGAAGCGGCCGTCGTAGGAGAGCGCGGGCCGTTCCATCGTGTCGCGGTCGCCCTCGCTGCCGTCCGACGCGACGCTCACGCGCTCGAGCGCGCCGGTCGCGACGTCGACCGCGAACGCGTCGAACTTCTGGTTGACGTCGCCGGGGACGAGGTTGGCCGCGATGGAGCGGAACGCCACGACGCGGCCGTCGCCCGAGATGTTCGGCTGGAAGGACTCGCTGTCGGCCTCGACGCCCCCGGCGCCGAGGTTCACGCGCGTCGTCATGCCGGTCGTGCAGTCGTGCACGAACACGTCGCGGCGATGGTTGGTGTCGGCCGGGACGAGGTTGTTGGCGACGCTCAGGAAGACGACGAGGTTGCCGTCGGCGCTGATCGCCGGGACCGAACTGTTCGAATTCGCCTCGAGGCCGGACGAGTCGACGCTCACGCGCACCGTCGTGCCGGTGGACGTGTCGCGCACGAAGACGTCGTTGCGCGCGTTCACGTCGCCGGCGACGAGGTTGGTCGCCGCGCTCGTGAACGCGATCTTCGTCCCGTCGGCCGAGATCGCCGGGTCCTCGCTGATCCCGTCGCCCTCGTTGCCGGCGCCGTCGATGCTGACGCGCGTCGTGGTCCCTGTCGCGACCTCGAACAGAAAGACGTCGCGATTGCCGTTGGTGTCGCCAGCGACGAGGTTGGTCGCGTTGCTCGCGTACGCCACGAACTTCCCGTCGCGCGAGATCGCCGGGTGCGTGCTCGAGGCGTCGCCCAGGACGCCGCCGCTCGACTTGCTCACGACCGTCGTCGTGCCCGCCTCGAGGTCGCGCCAGTAGACGTCGAGCGTGTTCTGCGGATCGAGCGGGTCGAGATTGTTCGACGTGCTCGCGAAGGCGACGTAGCGCCCGTCGGGCGACATCGAGACGTACATCGACTCGCCGCTCCCCTTGGTCCCGTCGCTCGCGACGCTCGCGAGGACCGTGGTCTGCGCGCGGAGCGGCGGGCCGGAGGATGCGACCGCGATCAGCAGCGCGACGCACGATCCGATGCGACGGATGCGGCTGCGAACGAAGGGCTCGGGCATCGGGGTCTCCGTGGACCGATCCGGACCGGCCGCGGGCCGGGCGCGCGCGGCGCGGAAGATCTTCGGTTCGGGTGCACAACGTCGCCAGAGGTCAGGATGCGTCACGGAATCCGCCGCGCCGCCGTCGAACCGGCAGGAGCCGCGTCCCCGTAGACTCCCGGCCCGTGGACCTGCCGCCGGATCCAGCCACCGCGCCGCCGCCGCCGCAGCTGCGGCGCTCGATGGGCCTCGGCACCGCGACGATGGTCGTGGTCGGCGGAGTGATCGGGTCGGGGATCTTCCTCAAGCCGCTGCGCGTGGCGCAGAGTCTGCCCGATGCGACGTGGATCCACGGCTGCTGGATCGTGCTCGGTGTGGTCTGCCTGCTGGGCGCGCTCTGCTACGCGGAGCTCGGCGCGCTGCTGCCGGAGGCGGGCGGCCAATACGCGTTCCTGCGCGAGAGCTTCGGGCCGTTCCCGGCGTTCCTCTACGGCTGGTGCCTCTTCCTCGTCATCAACACCGGGACGATCGCGGCGCTCGCGGTCGCCTTCGCCGACTCGCTGCGGAGCGTCGTGCCGATGGGCGACCCGGCGTACTGGAGCGTCGCCCTCGGGATGATCCTCCTGCTCGCGCTGCTGAACCATCGCGGCGTCGGCGTCGGCGCCGTCGTCCAGAACGTCGCGACGTGGGCGAAGATCGCGATGCTCGCGGCGATCGTGGTCGGCGGAGTATTGGTCGCGGGCCATGCCGCCGGGGCACCGGACGGGACGGCGGAAGCGGCGCGACTTGCCGCCGCGCCCCCGGCGCCCGATCTCGTGAACGGCCTCATCGCTGCCGGCATCGCGATCTTCTGGGCCTACGAGGGGTGGTACCAGCTGCCCTTCAGCGCGGCCGAGATGAAGCAGCCCGAGAAGACGCTGCCGCGCGCGCTCGTGCTCGGCATCGCGATCCTGGTCGTCCTCTACGTCACCGTCAACGCGACCTATCTCGCCGTGATCCCGCGCGACGAGATGGTGACCTTCGCCGCGCAGATCGACGTGCCGAAGACGGCGATGGCGCGCATCTTCGGGCCCGTCGGCGCGAGCCTGCTGCCGCTCATGATCTGCGTCTCGGTCTTCGGCGCGGCGAATCCCAACCTGCTCGCGACGCCGCGCTGCTTCTACGCGATGGCGCGCGACGGGGTCGTCTTCGCGCCGCTGATGCGCGTCCATTCGAAGTTCCGCACGCCCCACGTCGCGATCTGGAGCCAGGCGATCTGGGCCGCGCTGCTGGTCGTCGTGCTGAAGACGTTCCGCGACATCACCGACTACGTCGTGTTCGCGTCGCTGCTGTTCTATGGGCTCACGGCGGTGGGAGTGGTCGTGTTGCGATGGAAGCGGCCCGACGCGCCGCGGCCGTTCCGCTGCCCGCTCGTGCCGTGGGTGCCGCTCGTCTTCGTCGCGGTGGTGCTGGCGGTCGACGGGCTGACGCTCGCGAGCGCGGACAACCGGCGCAATGCGCTGATCGGGCTCGCGATCCTCGCGGCGGGGGTGCCGGTGTACTTCGCGATGCGACGCGCGAAGCGGAATGCGGCGCCATGAAGACCGTCATCCCTGGAGGCAGCGGACAGATCGGGACGTTCCTCGCGCGGGCGCTCGTGAAGCAGGGGCACGAGGTGGTCGTGCTGAGTCGCGCGCCGGCACCACGGTCGGGCGGGGCGATCTCGGCGTGGCGCACGGTGACGTGGGACGGCACGACGCTCGGCGAGTGGGCGCGCGAGCTCGACGGCGCCGATGTCCTCGTCAATCTCGCCGGCCGCAGCGTCAACTGCCGCTACGGCCCTGCGAACCGCGCCGCGATCATGGACTCGCGCGTGAACTCGACGCGCGTGCTCGGCGAGGCGGTCGCGCGCGCGCAGAAGCCGCCGCGCGTCTGGCTGCAAGCGAGCACCGCGACGATCTACTGCCATCGCTACGACGCGCCGAACGACGAGGCGACCGGCATCCTCGGCGGCGACGAGCCCGGCGCGCCCGACACGTGGAACTTCAGCATCGACGTCGCGAAGACGTGGGAGCGCGTCTTTTCCGAAGTGCCCGCGCCCGCTGCGCGCCCCGACATGAGGAAGGTCGCGCTGCGCGCCGCGATGGTCATGAACCCCGAGCGCGGCTCCACCTTCGACCTGCTGCTCGGCCTCGTCCGTTTCGGCCTCGGCGGCCGCGCCGGCGATGGCCGCCAGTTCATGTCGTGGATCCACCACGCCGACTTCGTGCGCGCGGTCCTCTGGCTGATCGAGCACGAAGAGGTGGCGGGCACCGTGAACCTCGCCGCCCCGAACCCGTTGCCCCACGCCGACTACATGCGCGCGCTGCGCGAGGCGTGGGGAATGCCGATCGGTCTGCCGGCGTCGAAGTGGATGCTCGAGGTCGGGTGCTTCGTGATGCGGAGCGAGACGGAGCTGATCCTGAAGAGCCGGCGGGTGGTGCCGGGGAGGCTGCGGCAGGGAGGGTTCGAGTTCGAATTCGCTGAATGGCCGAAGGCGGCGGCGGCGTTGTGTGAGGAGTGGCGGCGCGCTCGGCATGAAAGCCGCGACGGTCGTCGAGGAGTGAGACCATGAGCCATGGGACGAATCGCTGGTTCGGACTCGCGGCGCTGCTGCTCGCGACGTTCGCGACCGTGTCTTTCTCCGCACCGCCGCCGCTGGCGCAGGCCGCTGCGACCGGTCCGATCGACTTCGCGACCGTGCCGCGCGAGCTCGGGAAGCTGCCGGAATTCAAGACCGCGCGCCCTCTCTACGGTCTCTTCCTCTTCGGGCCGCGCGGCGAGACGCGCGTCTGGGCCGTCCTCGAGAAGAGCCGTCGCGACACGCCCGTCTACGACGTCCTCCATCTCGACGTCAACGCGAACGGCGACCTGACCGACCCGGGCGAACGATTCACGAGTGGTGCGAAGAGCGGGGAAGGTCGCCCCGAGACGGTGTTCTCGATCGGCCGCTTCGTCCAGCCCGGCACGCCCGCGGAGGCGCCGCGCGTCCACACCGACTTCTCGATCACGTGGACCCCGTCGCGCGTGAGCTACCGCATGCACTGGAACGGCGGCCCGATCACCATGGGCTGCTACGGACCCGACGGCGAGAGCTACGGCAACTTCACCGCCGACCCGAAGACGGCGCCGATCCTCGTCCCCGGCCACGACCTCCCGTTCCAGTTCGAGACGTGGCTCTCCGGCGAACTCGCGCGCGGGCGGGAGAACTCCTTCAAGGTCTTCGTCGGCAACCGCGGATCTGTGCGAGGTGCCTTCACGACCGTCGACGACAAGTTCCTGAAGTCCGACGAATTCGTGATCGCGACGCTGATCTACAAGGACCAGACCGGCAAGGAGAAGAACGTCCGTTACGAGCTGCGCGAACGCTGCTGAGGGATGCTCTCCCACGGCCCCGTGCGGGTCCCCGACGATGCTGCCGAAGGCAAGGCGACGATGCGCTGCGAGCTCTCCCCCAACGCGCGGTTCCGATCGTTCCCGACCGACCTGCCGGTCGTGATCAAGGGCTGAACGACCGTCACATCGGGCCGCGCGAGCGGCACGGCTCCGGCGCCGACGCGCCGTCAGTTCCCGCGCACGACGATCGTGAGCGGTGGGCCGTCGCCGCGGACGTGGTCGACGGTTGCGGCCGGCGCTTGGTCGAACAGCGGGCCGGGATGGTCCCGGTCGGAGATGCGCACGGCGAGCGACCACTCGACGCCATCGGCGGGCCGCGCGGCGAGGAGCCGGAAGTCGCCGTCGCGACCGGAGAATCCGCGCGCGACCAGCGCCCCGTTCGTGTCGACGATCATCACCGACGCCGCCGCGACCGGCGCGCCCTGGTGGTCGACGATGCGGCCGCTCACGACCACTCCGTCGGGGAGGACGACCTCGCTCCTCGGTCGAGGGCGCGGGAGCGTAACGGACCGGCGCGCCGCGCCGCCTTGATCGAGCTTGCGAACTTCGCCGCGTCACGGCACCAGGACGATCTTCCCGAACGCCCCCGGCTCCACCACTTCCCGATGCGCGCGCGCCGCCTCGGCGAGCGGCAGCTCGCGGCCGACCACGGGACGCAGCGTCCCGTTCGCAAGACCCGCGGCGATGGCCGCGTGGATCTCGCGCGATTCGGCGTCGTCGATCGCCCAGAGCGTGAAGGCGTGGATCGAACCGCGCCGCGACATGAGGTCGCGCGGCGTGATCGTCACGTCGCCGCGGCTGCCGACGACGACGACGCGCCCGCGCGGTGCGAGCAACTTCAGGTCGCGGCCGAGGTTCACGTTGGCGAGCATCTCGAGGATCACGTCGACGCCGCGGCCGCCGCTCGCGCGCACGATCGCGTCCGAGCAGTCGGCCGCGCCGTGGTCGAAGACCTGCGCCGCGCCTTCGCGCCTGACGAGCTCGCGTCCCCTCTCGCTCCCCGCGGTCCCGAACACGGTGAGGCCGAGCGCGGTCGCGAACTGCACCGCCGCGATTCCGACGCCGCCGCTCGCGCCGTGCACCAGCACGGTCTCTCCGGCGCGCACGCGCGCGTGGTGGACGAGCGCGTGGTAGGCCGTCCCGTACGGGACGTAGAGCCCGGCGCCCTGCGCGAACTCGATCGCGTCGGGCAACGCATGGACCTGCGCTTCGCTCGCGAGCGCGGCTTCGGCGTAGGTACCGGAGAGGCTGCGCGCCAGGTAGACGCGCGCGCCGACCGCGACGCTCGTCACGCCTTCGCCGATCGCCTCGACGACGCCGGCGCCGTCGGTGCCGGGCGTGTACGGCCGCTGCGGCAGGACCGCGTAGGTGCCGGCGCGCTGGTAGGTGTCGGCGGGATTCACGCCGGCCGCGTGGATGCGGACGACGACCTGCCCGCGTGCCGGGCGCGGCCGCTCGACCTCTTCGACGCGCAGCACCTCGGGGCCGCCGAACTCGCGGACGACGATCGCCTTCATGCCCGTGCTCCGTGCAGACTCGCCTCCGACGGCCGCCTCACGGCCCGTCGAGCTCTCGCGACGCGGCGAGGATTGCTGGCGCGTCGAGCCGGATCGGGACCACCTGCACTTCGTCCGAGTCCGCGACGTCGAACGTCTTCGTCAGCGCGTCGACGTCGATCGAGCAGCCGCGCAGTTCTCCGGTCCCGACGACCGTGAACTTCACCTCGTAGCGCCCGGGTTCGGGGACCACGACGTCGATCGGCTTGCCGGCGAAGCGGGCGACCTGCTCTTCGTATCTCGAGCCTTCGACCCGCCGGGCCAGCGTGACGTACAGCTCGCAATCGGGCGGGAGCGTGATCGCGTCGCCGACCGGTTCGATCCGCAGCTGGATGCCGCCGCGCAGGACGATGCGGGTGAGCGGCGCGCTCAGCGCGACGCGCGTCGTCCGGAATCCGGTCGCCCGGACGCGCGCCTCGGGCCAGACGCCGGCGCAGTGCGCGTCGAGGACGCCGCGCTCGAAGCGCAGCGTCTCCGGATTGGAGTCCTCGCCGCCGATCTCCTCGATCTCTCCCTCCGGGACCGGGGCGCCGTCGGAGTCGACCACTTCGATGCGGCTGCGCGTGAATCGGCCGCGCAGATCGATCGGGGCAAGCCGCGTGACCTTCCCCGCTTCGAGCACGAGGTCGTTCGCCCGAAACAGCGGCGCGGCGCCGGCCGCGAAGCAGTTCGCGGGACGCAGCGTGAGGCTCGCGCGCCCGACAGCGAGTTGCCTCCACACCAGGTCGCCGTGCGCATCGGCGAACGCCGTCGACGAGAACTCGCTCGCGCCCTGCGTCGGCACGCGAGCCAGGGCCCAGACGACTTCGTGCGAGATCCCCGGATCGAGCTCGACGTGCGCGACGAGGCAGGCCCAGCACTTCAGGACGAGCCGGACGTCGGTGGCGCCCAACTCGATCGGGACCGGTTCCGCGTCCTTGAACTGCGAGTTGCGCGGCACGAGCTCGAACTCGCCCTCGCCCGGATCCCCGAGCATCTCGAAGCGCCCGTCGGCGTCGCTGCGCGAGTACCACTCGTCGAGGCGGTCGTTCCAGAGTTCGCCGCCCGGGCGCGCGCGCATGAGCGTCTTCCATGTGCTGCGGTACTGCAACGTCACGGCGGTCTGCGCGACCGGCTCTCCGGCCTCGTCGACGACGATTCCCGACGCGATCCGCGCACAAGGCGAAAGCACCACCCGACCGAGAGAGCCGCCGTGGCGCGCGAGCTCCGGTCCGAATGCGACCGCGGCGTGCATCGAGAAGCCGGAGCCGCTTTCGAGCTTCTCGATCCTGAATTCGGCGTCCGCGCCGTCCCACAGAATCGGCGGCGTCCCTGGCTGGGGGACTACGAACCGGAACGAACCGTCGGCCCCCGTGAGGTCGTGGCCCCAGCTGCCGCACGTTTCGTGCTCCGACCGGAACAGCAGTTTCACCCGCAGCCGCTGCTTCGCGACGGGCGCTCCCTGCGCATCGACGACCATCCCCGTGATCTCCGCGAGCGGATCGCCGCCGACGAGCCGCAGCTCCGTCGTCTCGCCCGGCCGCGTCGGGCCGCGCGCCGAGCCGACCGCGAGGTTGCACTCCTCGAACCACCAGGTGCCTTCGACGAGCAGACCGAGGTCGACGGGATCGACGTGACCGCGGCCGTTCTCGACCTGGAGCGTCGTGGAGCCCAAGGTGTCGCGGTTCTTCGCCGTCGCCACTCCGTCGACCGGAGCGACGAACAGATCGAGCGATCGCTCTCCCGTCACCGGCACGAGCGCGCCGTCGCGACCGACGACGCTCACGTCGATGCGGCCGGTGGGCGGAAGCACGAGCCGGATCGGCGGGCCGTCGAGCTGCTCGCGACGCACCGTCGCGGTCACCGCCTGGCGCAGCACGAGGCCGACCCGGACCAGGATCTCCTGCGTCGCCGACTCGAACAGGAGGTCCGCCGCCGGCAGCTCGACGATCCCGTCCGGAGCGCGCGATTCGTAGGGGCCGCCGCCATCGACGTAGTACGCCGGCTCGGCCTCGACCACGATCGGGATGCCGGCCTGCGGCGTGCCGTCGGGATCGACGACCTGGATACGCAGCGTCCGCGGCGGCCCGACCGCGATCGTGCGCGGCGTCGCACCCTCCGCTTCGAGGAGGTCGAACTGCTCCGGCTCGATGCGCGCGTACCCGAACTCGCCGCCGGAGCGCGCGAACACGACGAGCGCGCCGTGCGACCGCGGGATCCGGACGCAGCCCTGCTCGTCGGCGCGGAATCTCCGGCCGACGACGTCGAGTCGCGCCGCGAGGTCGGGCGGAGTCCCCTCCGGAACCATGAACCAGTACGGGTCGATCCGCGTCACGAGCGCCGACGGCTTCGGCGCCCCAGTCGCGCGATCGACGACGCGCAGCGCGAGCCCGCGCGCCGGCGTCGGTTCGATCGCGACGCCGGCGGATGCCGGAGGCGGAGGCTCGTCCCGTTCGCGGGCGATCGCGCCCTCGCGTGCCGGCGCCGCGTCGGTCGCGTCGCCGGCCGGCGTCGCGAGCGAGTCGGAGCGCTGCGCATCGTCGCGAGAGCGCGCTCCGCCCGCGTCGTACGCCCGCCACCACCAGGCGGCGAACCCGACGCCGAGCGCGAGGAGCAGGCCCGCGATCGCGACGCCTCGTTTCACGGCCCGAGAAGCCCTCCCGCGTACGGAGGTAACGCCGCTCGGCGGAGAGAGGCGAGCGTCAGCGCACCTTCACTTCGAAGCGGGACACGATCACGTCGCCGCCGGCGCGCCGCTCGATCTCAGCCGGCTCGGCGCACTCGAGAACCAGCGCCACCGCCTCGACGAGGTTCTTCTTGGCGCGAACGACTATCGCATCGGGCCGTGCGAGCGGCACGGCTCCGGCGCCGACGCGCCGTCAGTTCCCGCGCACGACGATCGTGAGCGGCGGGCCGTCTCCGCGGACGTGGTCGACGGTCGCGGCCGGCGCTTGGTCGAACAGCGGGCCGGGATGGTCCCGGTCGGAGATGCGCACGGCGAGCGACCACTCGACGCCGCCGGCGGGCCGCGCGGCGAGGAGACGGAAGCCGCCGTCGCGACCGGTGAAGCCGCTCGCGACCTTCGCTCCGTTCGCTTCGACGAGCACGAGCGATGCCCCCGCGACGGGCGCGCCCTGGCCGTCGACGACGCAGCCGCTCACGACCTGGCCGTCGGGGAGGACGATTTCGAGGTCGGGCGCGCCGGCCTCGACGCGCGCGAGCTCCGTGAAGACCGACTTCCCTTCGCCAGGTCGCGGCGGCGTGACGTCGAGCGTGAACGCGCCGCGCTCGAGACCCCCGATGCGGAAGCGACCGGCCGCGTCGGTCGTCGCGGAAGCGACCGGCCTCGGCAGATCTCTCGGGTTCTGTTTCTGGCGCAACAGCATCAGCGACGCGTGGTCGACCGGCTCCCCGCGCGCGTCGACCACGCGCCCCGCGATCGAGAGCCCGGCGCCGATCGTGAGCTTCACGTCGTCGACGACCTCGTCGCGCCGCACATCGAGCGAGAGTTCGCCCGGCCGCGGGAAGCCGTTGGCGGAGAGGCGGAGCGTCCAGCGGCCCGCGGCGAGGTTGGCGACTTCGAAATGGCCCGCAGCGTCGACGACACCCGGTCGCACGAGCTGCGCGCGCAGCGCGGTGCCGGAGGACACGTCGTCGGAGACGGCGTCGACGTGCGCGCCGGCGAGCGGCGTCCCGTCGTCGCAGGCGACGCTCCCGGTGACGAGCGCGCCCGTCTCCACGACGATCGAGCCGAAGTCGAAGTGTCCATCGTCGCCGGTCGGTGGGAACGGCAGCGAGGTCCACGCGCATTCTTCGCCGCGGATCTGCAGCACGTGGCGGACGCGCGGATCGAGGCCTTCCATCCGGAACGATCCGTCGGCACCCGTCGCCGCCAGCTGCGCGCCGGCGGCGCCGGACGGATCGCCCTCGCGAACGGCGACGACGATCGCGCCCGCGATCGGCGCGTCGTCGCGCGCGACGAGCCGCCCGACGGCCTTCGTCGCGCGCGGCAGCCGGACAACGTTCGTACCTGGCGGCGCGTCGCTCTCCGACGCCGCCGCCAACAGCGACGCGCGGATCGGCGCATACCCTTCCGCGGCGACGATCACCTGCAGGTTCCCGCTCGTCACGCGGCCCTGCCGGACGACGAACGTGCCCGCCTCGTCCGTGCGCGTCGCGACGACATCTTCCAACGACTGGAGCAGGACGGCCGCGTCCGGGATCGGCGCACCGCTCTCCGCGTCGACGACGGCGCCCTCGGTCGCCGCCCCGAGACCGACCTCGATCTCGAGCTCGACCTTCGCGCCGCTCCGCAGCTTCGGCGAGTACGGCCATGAGCACCGACCGTCCGACGCCGCGGCGAACAGCACCGCGTGGTCGCCGACGACGTCCGAGAGCGCGAACCGGCCGTTCCCGTCCGTCGTCGTGTCGAGGCGCTGCCGTCCGTCCGAACGGAAGTCGCGGAGGTGCACCGTCGCACCCGCGACCGGACGGCGGTCGCGCGCATCGACGACGACCCCTTCGATCGACGTCGTCGACTGCAGCGCGACCGTCGGCCCTTCGCCGATTCCGGCGCGGACGTCGAGGACCCGGCCGCGCCGACCATCACCCGCGCTCGCGAAGACGTCGAACGTCGCGCCGCGCACAAGGTCGTCGAACACGAAGCTGCCGTCGGCCGCCGAGGCCGTGACGTGCCGCTCGATCTCGACCGCGGGCGTGAGAGCGTGGAACGGAATTCTCAGCTCCGAGCGCACGGGACGCAGGATCGCGACCTCGACGTTCGCGCACGGCGCGCCCTGTTCATCAACCACGCGGCCGACGAGCCGCGCGACACGGCGATCGCCGAGCCGCGCGCGGCGGGAGCCCGGCGCCGGGGTCGCCGCTCCCGCGGGATCGGGAGTGCGCGCCGCCGCAACGTCCGCGACGCGTGTCGCGGCGCCGCCGTCGTTGTGCGCGCCGCTCGCCGACGCCGTGCTCGCGAGCGCACCGTCGCCCGCGTCCTGCCACGCCGCGTGGCGCAGAACGACGACCGTCGCGACCGCGACGATCGCGAGCACCGCCGCGACCGACAGCGCCGCCTTCCACTTCGCCACGACCATCACCGCTCCCGCCGCCATCGCCGCCGTGCCGGCGGCGGCGCCGGCGCCGCCGCTCGAAATCACGACCAGCGCCGACTCGTACCCCTCGCCCCATTCGTTGCGCAGCGCCCCCCGCAGCTGCGCGAGCCCGCGGCGCAGTCGCGTCTTCACCGTGGCCAGCGGCACTCCCTGCTCGCGCGCGATCTCCCGCGGCTTCACGTCGTCGAAGTAGCGGCGCACGATCGCGACCCGCAGCGGCTCGCTCAGCGCCTCGATCGCCGCGAGAAGCGCGCGGTGCAACGCGAACCGCTGCGCGAGCTCGTCCGCCGCCGGCAGCGCGACCGGCCGGGCGGCCTCGCGCTCGCGGTTCGAACGCCGTTCACGCCGTCGCAGGACCGTGACCGAGAGGTGGCGCACCGCGCCGCGGATCCAGTGCGCGAACGCCTCTCCGCGCGGCGCACCGGACGCGAGCGCGGCGACGCTCGCGTCCTGCAGCACGTCGTCGATCTCGGCGGCATCGGGACCGTGCAACAGCGCCGCGGCGATGCGCCGCGTGCGAGCGACCTCGCGCAGCGTCGCGTCGATCGATTGCGGCTCGCCGGCTTCGTCCATGGCAACTCTGATTCGCCGCGGATCGGGAATCGGATTCAAGCCATTCGGCGAGCCGAGCACGTCAGGCCTCGAGCAGTTCCTCCACCGTGATCCCGATATCCTTGGCGATCTGCCGGAGCAGCAGAGGCGAGATGTCGCGGCCGCCGTGGAATGGCACCGTGGTTCCGCGACCGTCGGCGTGACGGTACTGGCGATGAGATCCCCGCTGCCTGACGAGGCGGAATCCCAATCGCGTCAACATCGCCGCGACCTCGCGCGGCTTCAGGACCGGAACACCCGACACGTTCAACTCAGCTCGACGAGCTGTGTCCCGACGAATTCGCCCTCGAGCTTGGGCTCGCCATCCTCAATGAGCATCGCGACGACTTCTCGGAGATTGCGCTGCAATTCGTCGAGAGTCGCGCCCTGGGAATGAGCGCCCGGAAAGCCGGGGACGTGGCCGACGTAGAGACCCGTCGCGACGCACTTCTCGACGACGGCGGTGAACTTGCGTTGCACGCGCTTCTTCCTGCGCGCGCGAACGGATCGATCTGACGGCGGTGCACGGCGAGCCATGGCTCGCCATCTTCGATCAAATTCGCGCGCGGCTCAATGGTGTCTTGCAGACTTGGAATGCCGCCGCGAGCGGGACGTCACGGATGGCGGAGTCGAGGGCGCGGTATCGACTGCGACGATCGGCAACTTTCGCTCTTCCGCGGGACGATTCGCGCTCGAGCGCTACCGGCAGCTCGTCTCGAATCGGGTGACGAAGACGTCCGAGTGCCGCCTGCGGCGAATCTCGCGTGCATCGGCACATTCGAGAAAGAGTTCGACCGCCTCCTTGAGGTTCGCCGTGGCTTTCTCGACGGTCGCCCCCTGGCTCGCGACGTCGAGTTCTGGGCAGAGCGCGGCGAACGACTTGCCTTCGCGCGCAATGACGGCGGTGAACAATCGACCCATGCTGTCGCCCCTCCTACTTCACCGCCTTCGACTTCGCCTTCTCCGCCACCACCTTCTCCACCTCGACCTTCAGCCGCGGCAGGATCTCGTCGTACGTGAACGCGCCCAGCGTCTCCTCCCCCTTCTTCAGATTCACGTGCGTCGGGCCGCACCACAGCCCGAGGTCCGCGTCGTCCGTCTCGCCCGGCCCGTTCACGCGGCAGCCCATGACGGCGATGGTCAGGGCGTGGTCCTGCGCCCACGCCGTCATGCGCTTCACTTCCTGCGCGAGCTCGATGAACTTCTCGTTCTCGACGCGGCTGCAGGAGGGGCAGGCGATGATGTTGAGCTTCTCGAAGTAGTTGGGCGGGACGGAGCGGAAGCGGCCGTGGTCGATGTCGTCGATCAGCTGGCGGCCGACCTTGATCTCCTCACCCTTGTCGTCGAAGGGGAGCGTGAGGGAGACGCGCAGCGTGTCGCCGAGGCCGCGTGCGAGCAGTTGCTCGAAGGCGATGCGCGTCTTGATGATCCCGTCGGGCGGCATGCCGGCTTCGGTCACGCCGAGATGGAGCGGCACGTCGGGGCGCCGTTCGGCGAAGCGGACGTTGGCGTCGACGACGAAGCGCGGGTCGCTGTCCTTGATCGAGACGCAGTAGTCGGCGAAGCCGAGCTGATCGAGCAGGGCGCAGTGGTCGAGCGCGGATTGGACGATCGCGCCGACGTGGTCGCCGGGAAACTTCGCGTCGACGGCGGGATCGATCGAGCCGGCGTTCACGCCCACGCGCATCGCGAGGCCGTGCTGGCGCGCGACGTCCACGAGATACGCGACCTTCTCGGCCACCGGTTTCCCAGGCTCATGGTGGTGCAGGTGGCCCGGGTTGTAGCGCAGCTTGTCGACGTGCGGCGCGACGTCGGCGGCGAGGCGATAGTTCTCTTGAAGGTCGACCGACAGCCGCGCCTTGGTCTGCTTGCGGATCTGCGCGAGCGCCTCGACGTCGGCCTTGTTGTCGACCGCGATGCGCACGAGGTCGGCGCCGGCCTCCTCGAGCAGGCGCACCTGCTTCAGCGTCGCCGGAATGTCGCGCGTGCGCGTCGCCGCCATGCTCTGCACGGCGATCGGGGCGTCGCCGCCGACGACGAGGTCGCGGATGCGGATCGTGCGCGTCTTCCGTTTCGGGAGCATGCGGACGCGGCATGCTAGCCGCTACGCTCCGCGGACGAACGGAGTCGTGCATGGCGCGCGTGCGAACCTTCCGGTGCTCCGAGTGCGGGCGTGAAGAGGACGGCGCCGCGCTCGTGACGGTGTGCGAGAAATGCCAGCGGCCGTGGCTCGCGACGTACGACCTCGCGCCGCTCGCGGCGCTGACGCCGCGGTCGTTCGCGGGACGGCGGCGCGATCTGTGGCGCTACCGCGAAGTGCTGCCGCTCGACGGCGGCGAGCCGGTCTCGCTCGGCGAGGGGATGACGCCGCTGATCGAGCTGCCGCGGCTCGGGCGCGAGCTCGGCTTCGCCGATCTCCACGCGAAGCACGAGGGCTTCCACCCGACCGGCTCGTTCAAGGACCGCGGGATGGCGGCGGCGATCACCGGGCTGCGCGACCGCGGCGTCGAGCGCGTCGCGCTGCCGAGCGCCGGCAACGCCGCCTCGTCGGCGGCGGCGTACGCGGCGCGCGCCGGCCTGCGCTGCCGCGTCGTGATGCCGCGCACGACGCCGCTCGCGAACCAGCTCGAGTGCCGCCTCTTCGGGGCCGAGGTCGAGCTCGTCGACGGCAGCATCCGCGAGGCGGCGGCGCACCTGAAGAAGACGGCGGGACCGGAGTGGTTCCTGCTCAACACGCTGCGCGAGCCGTTCCGGCTCGAGGGGAAGAAGACGATGGGCTACGAGCTGTGGGAGGCGCTCGACGGGCGGCTGCCCGACGCGATCGTCTATCCGGCCGGCGGCGGGACCGGCCTGGTCGGGATGTGGAAGGCGTTCGACGAGCTCGCGCAGGCGGGCCACGTGCGCGCGCGGCCGAGGATGTTCGCCGTGCAGGCGGAGGGGTGCGCGCCGATCGTGCGCGCGTTCGAGAGCGGCGCCGCGGAGGCGACGCCGATCGAGGCGCCGACCACCCTCGCCGCCGGGCTGCGCGTGCCCGCCGCGATCGGCGACCGGCTGATGCTGCGCGCGCTGCGCGAGTCGCGCGGCGGCGCGATCGCCGTGAGCGACGCGGCGATCGTGCAGGCGGCGCTGCGGCTCGCGCGGACGGAGGGTCTGCTCGTCTCGCCCGAGGCGGCGGCGACGCTCGCGGCCCTCGAGCCGCTGCGCGAGCGCGAGCTGCTCGATCCCCACTCGAAGACGGTGGTCTTCCTCACCGCCTCGGGCCTGAAGAACCTCGACCAGTTCGCGGAGTGGCTGCCGGCGCACTGAAGCGCGGCGCGGCGCCGACGCGTCGTCGGGAGCGTGCTGCGGCTCTTCGTCGCGACCCGGGCTCGCCATCGGTCCCGCCTCGATCGTGCGCGACTCAATACCCGAAGTGCAGCTCGAGCCCCGGCGTGAACGAGAGCTTGTGCGGCACGGCGACGTCGTACTCGAGCGCCTGCAGGAAGACCGAGAGGCCGGCGAGCGCGGGGTCGCTCGGAACGGTGCCCGGCAGCGCGCCGCCCCCAGCTCCGAGCGGGACGAGGAAGCGCAGCGAGGTCGAGAGGTCGACGAGGAAGGTCGCGCCCCACGGCAGCGCGACGCTCGCGTCGTGCACGCCGAGGAAGACCAGGGCGTTCACCGGGATGCCCGACGAATTCCCGAAGGTGAGCGTGATCGTCGAGCCGAGGACGGGGGCCGCGTTCGACGTGAAGACCGGGATCGGGTGGGGTCCCGCGAAGCCGGAGCCGTAGTTCAGCCAGCGGGCGGACGGGGTGCGGTCGTGGACGAAGAGGTCGCGGCAACCGTTCACGTCGCCCGCGACGAGGTCGGATGCGTCGCTCGCGAAGACGATCAGGTTGCCGTCCTCCGACGGGACGGCGAGCAGGCTGTCGGCGTTTCCCGCGTCGCCGCTGGTCGCCACGCTGACGAGGATCGGAGCCGAGAATCCGCTCAGGCACCCGTCTTCCCTCTGCGACTCGTCGAAGAGGTAGACGTCGCGCTTGGTGTTGTGGTCATTGGAGGCGAGCGGGGAATTCGTGTCGACCGTCACCTGGCGTCCACTCGGACTCAGCGTGGGCGAGTTGAATCCTGCGAAGGCCGCGGTCCAGATCGAGGAGTAGAAGGGGATGTCGACGATCTCGATCTGGCTGTAACCGGAGAAGGCGTCGTCGTACGAGAGCGCGACGCGGGCACCGTTCGCCGAATTGCACGGCGAGTAGGACGCCGGATAACCCCAGGTCGTGTCTTCGAGAAACAGATACGCCCCGTAACCTCCATATCCCCCGAGGTTCGGCGCATACTCGATCACCGACTGGGACAGTTGTCCCCAGACGCTGAAGGTGTATGCGGTGTACGCGACGGCGGTTCCGTCGGACGACATCGACGGGCGATCGCACCAGTTGGAATAGACGCTCGTGGTGATGGCGAACGTCTGCCCGGCGCTCGTGTCGCGTTCGTAGATGTCGGCATTGAAGTTCGTGTCCGCGGGATCGAGGTTGGTCGCTCCGGACGTGAATGCGATGCGCGTCCCGTCGCCGCTGATCGAGGGTGAATCGCTCCAGCCGTTCGCCTGGTTCCCGGACGAATCGACGCTCTCGAGCGCCATCGTGGCGTTGCCCTCGTCGAAGACGCCGTTCCCGTCGGGATCGCGGTCGCAGCGGAGGACGTCGCTCGCGGAGCCGTTCGCGTCGGACGCGGTCAGCGTCGTCGCTTCGCTCGCGAACGCGACGAAGCGCCCGGTCGACGAGATCGCCGGATGGAAGCTCCGGCCATTTCCCGGGACCCCGGAGGAGGTGACGCTGATCGGGACGATCGATCCGGTGGTCCGATCGGCGACGAAGATGTCGGCGGCGCCGTTGACGTCCCCGTCGAAGAGGTTCGTGGCTTCGCTCTCGAAGGCCACGAAACGACCGTCGGCAGACAGGGCGGGGTGGTCGTACGCCGACCGGTTGTCCGTGGCGAACATCGACGGCCCGTTCGGATCGCCCGCCGGCAGATCCGTCACATAGCGGATCGTCCCGGCGGCGAGGTCGCTCAGGAACACGTCCCGGAATCCCGCGACGTCGCCCATGTTCACCAGGTCGTTCGCCGTGCTGGAGAGGACGACCAGGCTGCCGTCGGAGCTGACGGTCGCCTGGCCGCTCGCGCCGTTCGAAGTGCCGCCGCCGGTGGACGCGCTCAGGAGCGAGGTCGTGCCCGCCCAGACGTCCCGCAGGAAGACGTCCTGATTGCCGTTCCAGTCGTTGGCGGCGAGGTTGTCCGCGAACGACACGAAGGTGACCCGGCCTCCGTCGCTGGAGAGGGTCGGCTGTCCGCTGTCGCCGTTGCCCTGCGCGCCGTTCGAATCGAGACTCACGAGCGTCGTCGTCTGGTTCCACCGATCGCGGAGGAAGACGTCGCCGCAGCCGTTGCCGTCCGCATCGAGGTTCGACGCGACGCTCTGGAATGCGACGATCGACCCGTCGTACGAGAGGCAGTGGCGGAAGACGAAGCTCTGCCCGTTGCCCTGCCTTCCGAAAGCGCCGACGCTCACGCACTCGGTGGTCCCGGCCCAGAGGTCGCGGACGAAGACGTCGGCGACGTGATTCGTGTCGTTCGCGACCAGGTTGTCCGAGTACGAATGGAAGGCCACCACGTAGCCGTCGGCCGACAGGTCGGCGAAGGAGCAGCCGTTGTTCGCCTCGTCGCCGTTCGAATCGACGTCGACGCGCTGGATCGTGCCGAAGTTGCGGTCGCGCAGGAACGCGTCGTTGGCGCCGTTGGTGTCGTAGTCGACCAGGTCGTCCGCGTCGCTCAGGAAGAGGACGCTCGCGCCGTCGGCGGAGACGCACGGACTGGAGCAGGCGCCGTGCGCCTCGCCCCCCCACGTACCGAAGCTGATCCGCTCGAAGGCGTAGGGCTGCTCGTCGAAGACGCCGTCCCAGTCCGGATCGCGATCGACCAGGAACACGTCGCTGTTGCTGTTCGTGTCGCCGGCGACGAGGTTGCTCGCGTTGCTGGCGAAGACGACGAAGCGGCCGTCGGCGGAGATCGCCGGGTCGAAGCTCGAGGAGTTCGCCGTGAAGCTCCGGTTGCTCGTGATCCCGAGGATCCGTCCCGTCGCGACCTCGAACACGAAGACGTCGGCGTAGGGATTCCGGTCGTACGGAACGAGGTTGTTCGCCCCGCTCTCGAACACGACCCAGCGGTTGTCCGCCGAGATCGCCATCTCGTTGCGCTCCGGGAACCACACGCTGTCGCTGTCGGCGCTGGCCGCGCGCCAAGGCTGCGGGCCCGTCAGGCGCGACACGACGGCCTGTCCGAACGCGCCTCCCGCTGCGACCAGCGAAAGGGCGAAGGTGAACGCGAACGACACGATGCGGGAGCGCTGCAGCATGGCCAAACCTCCCTGAACGGGACTCCGGTGAAGGCGGCGGGAGGCGCGTCGGGCGCGGATCGACTGCGGCGCGCGCGTTCCCCTCGACCCTGACTGCGGCGCGCTGGCGCGCGCTTACAACGAAGGCGGCGCCCCGGGGAAACCGGGCGCCGACGCGCGGACACTTAGCGGCGGGTCGCTCCGACGAGCGAGCCATTGGCCGTTCGCGCCGCGCGCGAGTTCGCGGCCGGCGCCCGCCTCTTCGCCGCGCTCGGCTCGACCAGCTTCGCTCCCGACCGCTTCACGAAGGTCGCCGGCATGCGCGTCACCGGCAGGCGCGACTCGGCCATGTCGATCTCGCGCTCGAGCTTGAGGAGCAGCTCCTTGCCGAGCTCGCGCTGCTGGTGCAGCTCGACCAGCGCGTCGTGCTCGGCGTCGAGCGCGACGCGGCGCAGCGCGGCGCTCCCGTGGATGTGCATCAGGGAGTCCTCGTCGCCCGCCTCCTCGGCAGCGGCGTCGTCCTCCTTCTCCTGCTCGCTCACGCGCTGCGCGTGGTGGATCTCGCAGATGCGGTCCTCGTACTCGGCGGCGACGACGCGCGCCGAGGTCGCGAAGAAGAGGCCGCTCTTCTGGAGCACGCGCACGTAGGTGAGCGCCGCGTGCGCCGCCGCGAGCCGCGCCGCGCGCTCCTCCTCCTCCTCGTCGTGCACCTTGCCCTGGATCCCGAGGCGGCGGATCACCCACGGCAGCGTGAGCCCCTGGACGACCAGCGTCCCGAGCACGACGCAGAAGGCGAGGAAGACCAGCCGGTCGCGCACCGGGAAGGGGCGGCCGTCGGGCAGCGCGAGCGGCAATGCGAGCGCCGCCGCGAGCGACACGACGCCGCGCATCCCCGCCCAGCTCAGGATCACCATGTTCTTCCACGGCGGGTGGCGGACGTGGCGGCGCCGCTTGCCGGGGAAGAGGAAGCCGGGCAGGTAGGCGGCCGGGAAGATCCAGACCAGCCGCGCGACGACCGTCGCCGCGAAGACGATCGCGCCGTCGCGCACCAGCCGCGTCCACTCGCCGCCGTGGCTGTTCGCGATGATGCGCGGGAGCTGCAGCCCGATCAGCGTGAAGACGACGCCGTTCAGCAGGAAGACGAGCGTATTCCAGAAGCCGCTGCCCTGCAGGCGGGCGTTGGCCGACAGCGCGTGCGGCGACCGGGCGCCGATCACGATGCCGCCGGTGACCGCCGCGAGCACCGCGCTCGCGTGCAGCCGCTCGGCCAGGTACCACGAGACGTAGGGCGCGGCGACGGAGAGCGCGATCACGATCGTGTCGTCGCGGAGCATCGCGAAGAGGCGCGTCACCACCCAGCCGATCGTGAGGCCGATCGCGATGCCGCCGGCCGCCATCAGGACGAAGTTCCCGCCGGCGCCCCAGAGGCTGAAAGCCCCCGTCATCACCGCCGCCACCGCGAAGCGGTAGGCGACGAGGCCGGTCGCGTCGTTGACGAGGCTCTCGCCTTCGAGCACCGTCACGATGCGGCGCGGCAGGCGCAGCGCGCGCGCCACCGCGCTCGCGGAGACCGCGTCGGGCGGCGAGACGATCGCGCCGAGCACGAACGCGCACGGCAGCGGGATGCCCGGCACGAGCAGGTGCGTCGCGAACGCGACGACCACCGTGGTGAACAGCACGAGGCCGACCGCGAGCGCGCTGATGCCGTGGAGGTGGTCCTTGAACTCCTTCCACGACGTGACCGACGCCTGGGCGTGCAGCAGCGGCGGCAGCACGATGACGAAGACGTAGTCGGGGTCGAGCTCGATCCTCGGCAGCCCCGGCACCAGCCCGACCGCGACGCCGGCGAGCACCAGCACGATCGCTTCGGGGACCTTGAGCTTGCGCGCGACGATGGCGAAGACCAGCGTCGAGACGAGCAGGATGATCACGACCTCGGCCACTGACGCTCACTCCGGTCCCGTTGCGACGTCCCTGGTGCTGACGACGGTGCGGCTTTCGGGCGCGGCGTCGCCGCACTGGGCCGGGAAATTCCTGGGGGCTCGCGGAGTGAAGGAAATGCCGGAGCGGAGGGCGTCCGCGGGGAGCTTGGGAAAAGCTGTCAGTCGAGCGACTTCTCACTCGCGGTGAGCTGGAGCTCTTCGAGGTCGAGCTCGCGTTCGAGGCGGATCAGCAGCTCGCGGTCGAGCTCGCCCTTGCCGTGGCGTTCGAGCATGTGGGAGCGGGCGGCGGTGAGGGCGTGGCGGCGCAGGCGGAGGCTGCCCATGAGCCGGCGGCCGCCGTTCGGGTCGCCG
>Ga0105347_1000266_pt1 | contig 25857 bp, 23 predicted proteins | sample EasRivMeERMLT890_FD_89677 | JGI IMG/M metagenome (GOLD analysis project Ga0105347, IMG submission 89677) | Soil microbial communities from meander-bound floodplain in the East River, Colorado, USA - East River MetaG ERMLT890 | ecosystem: Environmental > Terrestrial > Soil > Floodplain | place... | reverse complement strand
TGGGGTGACCTAGCCGAATCCTCTATTCAAATGAGAGATCAAAAAACCTATCTCCATCTGCGCAATCTTAATCAAGCCATCTTACACCGCGCAGGCGTCCCACAAAGCCAAATCTTCCAGATCGGTCCCTGCACCAGCTGCTCAACGGCGGATTTCTTTTCGTATCGGAAAGCACAGAAGGAAACCGGCCGTCAGATCAGCTTCATCGGTTGGGTTCCCTAAGCTCGACGTGATTCGTTTCCCCTCGCCATGATTTATCGGTAGCGAAAAATTCGATTTTCCAATTGACAGTTGAGGACCATTTTCCTAAACTACGATCAGCAGGGAAAGGAGGTGGTCCAGACATGAATGATGATAAATGTACTGTCTGCGAGGTGGCTGAGACTTAGGCTCTAGGCGGGATCTTTGACGGGGGTTCAGGCCTGGAGCCTGGGAATCCCCCTCAGTCCACCTAGGGGTCCGCTCCAACGGTCGCGTTAGCTACCGTGTGGAGCGGACCTTTTTTTTAGGATGTCAAAAGCGGTAGTCGCGGCTTTCTTCAGTTGCGCGTTGTCGCTTGCGCTTGCCTTCGTCAGTTCGTTTAGAAACTCTTCCGACGGTGCTCCCAACTGGGCCAGTGTGACGGCTGCGGTGTTGCGAACTCTCTGGTCCTGATCCTTGAGAAATAATTCGAGGAGTTTAGTCTTCCCGTCCTGATCCAGCTGCGGTCGCATTTTTAGACTCGTCACCGCAGCCACCCGAACCGTCGGGTCAGGGTCGCCTAGGGCGCTCAGAAGGGTGCGCACGCTCGCTTCATCGCTCAATCCCACATCCCGTAGAGCATAAATCGCCATCCTCCTTTGGTTCGCCGCTCCCTTTGAAGCAAGCTCGATCAGCAGCCCTAAGACTTGTCTGTCTGTTTTGGCCAGACGGATCAGAATCAAGACCACGGCCCAGCGAATGTCGGGGTCGCGATGATCGAGAGTCTCTATCAATACCTGAACGCTGGCTCGAGCGGGCAAGGGCAGGCTGGCCAGGATGTAGGCGATGGGCCAACGATTCTTGCGGCTCGGATCGGTTAACAGTTCGCTGAGAGTTAGTCCGATTTGCGGATCACCGGCTGCGATCCCGATGAGCGCATCAACCGCTTTGCGCAGGGTCGGTTTGTCCGACTTCTCCAAGTCGGCTATCAGTGTAGCGATCTTGTCGTCGCCACGGTCCATGCAGTTATAGAGTAGGTGACGTAACGGTTAAACGCAGGCTAGATCTCGAGAAATTGCGGGCAGTCGGTGAGGTTGCGGTTGCCCTTTTCCGTGACCAGGACCACATCTTCAAGACGTACGCCACCGACGCCGAGATAGTAAAGTCCGGGCTCCACAGTGACTACGTGCCCGGTTCGTAGCGTTGCTTCAACCGGCGCGATGCGCGGGGGTTCGTGGATATCCAGGCCCAAACCATGTCCCGTGCCGTGGAAGAATCCTTGCATCCGCCCCTTGATTCGTCCGGTCGGAAAACCTTGCGCCTCGAACAATGCCAAAATCTTTTGGTGCACCTCTTTTCCATTGACTCCGTTCCGGATCATATTGAAGCCGATTTGCTGGCCGGCCTGGACTGTCGCATAAATGGCTTTGAGCTTCTCGGAGGCGCGTCCGCGCACGACGGTTCGGCTGAGATCGCCGAAATAGCCGTTCTTCTGGGAACGCGGAAAGATGTCGAAAATAATCGATGTATTTGCTTTGACGGGCCCGGTTCCTTCGTGATGGGGATCCACGCATTGGTTACCCGAAGAAATGATCGTATGACTCGGCAGCCAGCCCTGCGCCATGATCGTGGTATTCACGACAGTCTTTAAAGTTTCCGAAGTCAGGCGCGAACCATTGAGATAGAGGTAGCCGTCGCGCCCGGTCCTGGTTCTTTTGAGCGCCCGAATGCCGGCCTCGAGGCCAAGCTCCGCCACCCGCAAAGATTCGCTGACATGTTTTACCTCGTCAGCAGACTTGGTTTCCCGCTCGGCGAAAAACGGGTCTCGCTTAACTTGCACACTGAAGCCCTTCGCTCTCAACTGGTCGGACAAGAGCACGGAGAAATTAGCCGGAACGATGAGCGAGCGTAGGCCGCGCTCGCGGAACAATAGATCCAAGATGTCGACCAGGGTTGGGCTCGATCGTCCCATCTTTCGCAGTCTCTTCTGGTACTGAGAAAGAGACAGCACACGATCCACGTTCGCCTGCTTTTTCGCCCGGTCGATTTCCAAGTCGCTCATCACGACATATTTTCTCCTCTTGTGTTGAAAAAATATGAACGGGTCGGGCACAAACAATCCGGCCGCATAGAGCATGTTGGCATCGCCTTCGCTGGAGGAGACGAGCAGGATCGCCTGATCACCGCGAAGTTCGCTTAGATTATCGACTGGGGAAGAGAGCTTTTTGTCTCTAGACCGATGGCTTTTGGCTTCGACCATACGCGCGCTAGCTAACGAGGAGCAATGAAAGTTTTTTGCTGGGTAGAGCTTCAAAGGTAACAACTTTGCCAGGTAACTGCAAGGCGTTCTTGGCCCCCAAGTCGGCAAATTCTGTTGACACACTAGGCGCTTTTGTTATGATGCCCGCACTCGCGCGCCGGCATGCGAGAGCGCAACTTCCCATCTGAGGAATTTTCTTCATGACCACCAGCAACAATTTCGACAAGCTTCGTGAGCTGACCCAGAAAGCCGAAGCGGGGGGCGGAGCACAACGTGCGGAGCGTCAACATGAACAGGGAAAGTTGCTGGCGCGGGAGCGCCTCGACATTCTCCTTGATAGCGGCAGCTTTGTCGAGTTGGACCGGTTTCGCACCCACCAATGCGGTGATTTCGGCATGGATCAGCAGAAGTTTCTCGGCGACGCCGTGGTTACCGGCTACGGCGCCATCGATGGTCGGTTAGCCTACGTCTATTCCCAGGACTTTACAGTTTTCGGCGGCAGTTTGAGCGGGGTCGTCGCGGAAAAAATCTGCAAAGTGATGGATATGGCGATAAAGAACGGCGCGCCGATCATCGGCATTAACGATTCGGGGGGCGCTCGCATTCAGGAAGGAGTTACGAGCCTTGCGGGATATGGAGAAATCTTTCAGCGCAACGTCATGGCTTCAGGCGTCGTTCCGCAAATATCCGCTATCATGGGGCCTTGTGCTGGCGGAGCCGTTTACTCGCCGGCGATCACCGACTTCATCTTCATGGTGAAAACCAACAGCTACATGTTTATTACCGGCCCCGATGTCATCAAGACCGTGACCCACGAGGAAGTCACCAAGGAGGATTTGGGCGGTGCGGAGACCCATAGCGCGAAGAGCGGGGTCGCCCACTTCGCCGCCAACACCGAAAAGGACTGCTTGTTGATGATCCGAGAGCTGATCAGTTTTTTGCCCAGCAACAACCAGGAAGATCCGCCGTTTCATCCGACCAATGACGATCCGCTGCGGCGCGACAAGAAGTTGCGTGATTTGGTGCCGGACAATCCCAATCGGCCTTACGACATGAAGGAACTGATTGCCGCCGTTGCGGACGAGGGTTACTTCTATGAAGTACAGCGCGAATTCGCGCCGAACATCCTCGTTGGTTTTGCTCGTTTGGGAGGCCGTTCGGTCGGCATCGTGGCCAATCAACCTGCAAGCCTGGCTGGCTGTCTCGATATCAATGCTTCCGTCAAAGCGGCGCGCTTTATTCGGTTTTGCGATTGTTTCAATCTGCCGATTGTGACGTTTGTCGATGTCCCGGGTTTTTTGCCCGGTACCTCCCAGGAATACGAGGGGATCATCCGGCATGGGGCGAAGTTGCTTTACGCCTATGCCGAAGCCACCGTGCCGAAGGTGACGGTGGTGACCCGGAAAGCCTATGGCGGCGGCTATATCGTGATGTCGAGCAAGCATCTCCGCGGCGATATCAATCTGGCCTATCCGACCGGCGAGATTGCCGTGATGGGTCCGGAGGGCGCGATTAGTATTGTCTTTCGCGACGCGCTCCAAAAGGCGGAGAATCCCGCCGCAGCCCGTGATGCGATGGTCCAGCAATATCGAGAGACCTTTGCCAATCCATTCAAGGCAGCGGAATCCGGCTACATCGATGCCGTGATCTATCCCGAGGACACGCGTCCGACCTTGATTCGCTCCTTGGAAATGCTCAAGAATAAACAGGATCATAATCCACCCAAGAAGCATGGCAATATTCCACTCTGATTCCGCTCAGGTGCGTTTACCGTCCCACGTGGGTGCAAGGGGTAAGGGGTAAGGCGATGTTCAAGCGCATTCTAGTCGCCAATCGAGGTGAAATCGCGGTTCGAATCACCCGTGGTTGTCGAGAATTGGACATTGAAACGGTTGCGGTATATTCCGAAGCCGACCGCGAGTCCCTCCACGTAAAGTACGCGGATTACGCTTATCCCATCGGCCCGGCTCCTTCCGCTCAAAGCTACCTAGCCATCGACCGGATCATCGAAGTCGCCAAAAAAAGCGGTGCCGATGCGGTTCATCCAGGCTACGGTTTCTTAGCCGAGAACAGCACCTTTGCGCAGCGCTGCCGGGATGAGGGCATTGTCTTTATCGGCCCTTCACCTCAAGTCATCGATCAGATGGGCGACAAAGTGAAGGCGCGCCAGATCATGAAGAACGCCGGCGTGCCGGTGGTGCCCGGCTCTGAGGATGTATTGGGTTCGGAAGAGGAGGTTCTCAAGGTTGCAGAAGAATTGACCGGCTATCCTTTCATGTTAAAGGCTGTAGCCGGCGGTGGCGGCAAGGGGCTGCGGCTGGTTCGTTCGGCGCGAGAAGTCTCGTCGGCCTATCGCGCGGTTCGGTCCGAGGCCGCCTCGTCCTTCGGCGACGCCAGGCTGTATGTCGAAAAGTACATCCAAAAGCCGCGGCACGTCGAGATTCAAATCTTGGCCGACCAGTATGGCCGGGTGATTCATCTTTACGACCGCGAATGCTCCATCCAGCGGCGCCACCAGAAAATCATCGAGGAGTCTCCGGCGCCTGGATTGGACGACCGGACCAGGCGGCGTATCGGGCGGATCGCTATCCAGGGGGCCCGAGCGGTGGGCTACGTCGGCGCCGGAACCCTTGAGTTTTTGTTGGACCGGGACAAGAACTTTTATTTTCTCGAAATGAATACCCGGCTCCAAGTCGAACATGCGATCACCGAACGGGTGGTCGGGATCGATCTGGTGAAGGCTCAGATCGAGGTGGCGGCGGGCGGGTATCTGCCCTGGCGACAACGGCATATTACCCAGACCGGCCATGCCATCGAATGCCGGATATATGCCGAGGACGCCGAGCACGATTTCATGCCCTGTCCCGGTAAAATCGAAGGGCTCCGCTTGCCGGAAGGTCTCGGCGTGAGAAACGACTGCGGCGTTTATGAGGGCGCGGAGGTGTCGATTTACTATGATCCGATGATCGCCAAGTTGATTGTTTGGGGTGAGAATCGTGTCGAAGCGATCCTCCGAATGCGGCGCGCGCTGCGCGAGTATCAAGTGCGTGGGATAAAGACTAATATCTCGTTTCACCAATGGATCCTACGGCATCCCCGTTTCATGGCCGGCAACTTTAGCACCGGCTTCATCGATGAAGAATACCACTCCATGAGCAAAGCCGAACTCTCTCCGCACAAGGAGATCGCTCTAGCTTCGGCAGCCATCGCCGCCAGCCATCGAGAGCATGAGCGAACCCTCGGGCTTCTCGCCAAGGGCGCCGCGGAGCCGTCGAAATGGCGGGAGCAGGGAAAGCGATCCTCGCTGCGTGTCATACAAACCTTTTCCGGACGGGGCTGGCGCCGCACCTAAAGGCGAGTCCACATGGCTTTCATCGCCAAGCTTGGAGAACAAACTTATACGGTGGAGATCGAGGAGATCGGCAAAGGCCTTTACCGGATTGCCGTCGATGGCAACGAGTTTCTGGTCGATGGTAAGAAGACGGGACGCACCAACTATTCCTTAATCGTGGACAATCGCTCCTTCGAGATCGAGGTCGACAACGCGGAGGATGAATACCGGGTTCTAGTGGACGGCCGAAACTACCATGTAAACCTGGTTGACGAACGACGGGTACGCGTCGGTGGCGCTCAATCGGAACTCCAGCTCCAGGGCCGCCAGAAGGTTTCCGTGCCGATGCCGGGCAAGGTCATTGCGGTGCTGGTGTCGGCGGGGGACGTCGTCGAAAAGGGGCAGGGATTGGTCATCGTCGAAGCGATGAAGATGGAGAACGAGGTCCGCAGCCCGGTTGCAGGCGAGATCAAGGAGATCAAGGTTAAGCCCGGCGACGCCGTTGAGGGAGGTGCGGTTCTGGTCATTGTCGAATAACCGATTGGTAACCAACTTTTTCGCGCAGAATTCTTGTCAGCCATTTTCATTCATGCTATAGACCACCGCACAATGATCCCCAAGAAATGTTTTTTTACCAAAGGAGTTGGGGTTCACAAGGAAAGACTGGCGTCCTTTGAGCTAGCCTTGCGGACCGCGGGATTAGCCTATTGTAATTTGGTGTTGGTCTCCAGCATTTATCCGCCGTTCTGCAAAAGGTTATCCAAGGAAGAGGGCACAAAGCTCTTGCGTCCAGGTGAGATCGTTTTCTGCGTCTACGATCGCGAGAGCACCAACGAACCCAACCGTCTGGTTGCGGCTTCCGTGGGGGTGGCCATTCCCGCCGATCAGGAGCAGTACGGCTACTTGTCGGAACATCATTCCTTCGGTGAAACGGAAGAGAAAGCGGGCGAGTATGCCGAGGATTTGGCTGCGAGCATGCTTGCGACCACGCTAGGAATCGAATTCGATCCCGATACCGCTTGGGACGAGCGCGAAAATCTTTTCAAAATGTCCGGAAAAATCGTGCGCACGTCCAATATCACGCAGTCCGCCATCGGCAACAAGGACGGGCTGTGGACCACGGTGTTTGCTGCCTGCGTTTTTGTTAACGATGACAGCCCCGAGGTTCGCAGCGACAAGCCTGCTTGAGGCCTTTAGATAATCAAAACCTTACGACCCATGGCGTGGCCCGAATAGTGATTCATCGGGAGGGCTGTTTGTGTCACTGCCGATGCCGACGACCGCCAACCTAATTATTTACCAATTTACGAACAGCCATAACGGGCTAAATGCTGGTGTCGGTGGATTCGCCTCTTTGCCGGGCGAAGAAGGCTACAACGATGCTCAAACCGTACAGCAAGGCGAGCGGCAGCATAAAGAAGACCTGAGATATCAGATCGGGTGGCGTCAGCAGCGCCGCAAGGATTGCGATGCCAAGGACGGCGTAGCGAACATGCTGGATGAGAAAGCGGTGATCGATCATGCCGATCCGCGCCAGGAAATAGGCGACTACCGGAAGCTGAAACATCACCCCAAACGCTAAAACGAGCCTCGATACAACAGAAAAATAATCCGCCATTTGTATCAAGGGTTGGACATTAATGGCTTCATATCGCCGCAACAGAAAATTGAGGCTGAGCTGCAAGAAAACCTGGTAACAAAAAGCCGCCCCCGCGAGAAAAAAGAGCGAGCCAAAAAAAACGAAGCTCCGGGTGTAGCGTTTTTCGTGTTCATAAAGACCCGGCGCAACGAACTGCCAGGCGTGCCACAAGAGCACCGGCAAGGCGAGGACGATGGCCGCGGCAAACGATACTTTCATTTTAGTAAAAAAAGCCTCGGCAACGGCCGTGCCGATGATGGTCAGCCCGGGAACGTCAATGCGCCGAAGCGGGGCCGTGAGCAGATAAAAGATCTCTTCGGAAATCGCAAAACAGCCGAGAAACGCGATGCCAATGGCGAGGCAGCACTTGACCAGGCGAGATCGGAGTTCTGCCAGATGAGAGGTAAAGGGCATCTGCGCGTCAGCCGAGTGCCCGTTACCTTGGCGGTTCTTCACTTCTTCTCTTCTGAGGGGGTCGGCGGGGGTGGGGCAGCGGCCTCGGCCGGGTATTCGCTATACGGATCTTCCTTGGTTGTGGCGCCGGGGGATTTCTCCTCAATCTCGTGTTCCATCTGGCGAAACTCGTCTTTGAGCTCCTCGGTGGTCCGACGAAACTCCGCCATCCCTTTGCCGAGAGCGCGGGCGAGCTCGGGGAGTTTCTTCGGACCGAGGACGATGAGAGCCAAAGCCAGGATCAGAAGCAACTCCGGCATGCCGATGCCGAACATGCAGTTAAACTAGTCGATTTTGTTGAGCTTGGCAAGTTTAGGTCGGGTGATTTTGCAGCGTCGCGACGTAGGTGGTAGGCTTCCGGTATGGCTCGTTCGGCGGTTGTGATCGATCCTGAGTATCTGAAACATGAGCCGGGTGAATTTCATCCGGAAAAGCCCGAGCGCATTCGTGCTCTGCTCGACTTGGCGGAAAAGCTCGATCGCGACAAGTTTCAGGTCTTGCCGCCCAAGGCCGCAACCCGATCGGACATCGAGTCTTGCCACGGCCGCGACTACGTCACCCTGGTCGAATCGACGTCAAAGACCCATCGTTACGCCCTGGACGGCGACACGATTACCAGCCGAGATTCTTTTGGGGTCGGGCTGCTCGCGGTGGGGGGATTTTTGCGGCTGATTGATTCGATTGCCGCTGGGGAATCGAAAAATGGGTTCGCACTGGTGCGCCCACCGGGGCACCACGCGCTTAGAGATCGCGCTATGGGGTTCTGCCTGTTCAACACCATCGCGATCGGTGCTCAGCATCTGAAGAATGCTCACGGTGTCAAACGGGTGATGATCATGGATTGGGATGTCCATCACGGCAATGGAACCCAGGACTCTTTCTATGAGGATCCCTCGGTTTTGTTTATTTCGACCCATCAGTTTCCTTATTACCCGGGAACCGGAGCCGTTGGTGAAGTGGGCTTGAACGCTGGGGAGGGATACACGGTCAATATTCCACTCCCAGCGGGGTGTGGTGATGCGGAGTACCTGCGCGTCTTTCACGACGTGGTTGTTCCAGCGGCGAAGAAATTCGCACCTGAGTGGATTCTGGTCTCCGCCGGTTTCGATCCGCACCGGCGGGATCCTTTGGGCGGCATGGAAGTTACGGAGTCGGGCTTCACCGGTATGGCGCGCTTGCTTCTCCAGCTGGCGGCTGAGCACGCGGGAGGTAAAATCGCTTTCTTGCTCGAAGGCGGGTACGATCTGGCTGCGCTGTGCAATTCAGTTGCGGCCGTGCTCAAAGCCATGGAGCAAGGTGCGCGCACTATCGAACGCGCAAACGCCGGCGGAGAAAAAATCGACCCGCTGATTTATAGGATCCTTCAAATCCGTGAAAAATATCGCTAAAGAAAAATACTGTTGACGCTCTCGCCGGACTGTTTTATCTATTGGCCTCACAAACGGAGATGTGACTGTGGTAGCAACTGAACAACGTAGAGTTGTGGTGACGGGCTTGGGGCTCGTGACCCCATTGGGAATCGGTATCGAAAAGAACTGGCAGGCGCTCGTCGCCGGGCGATCGGGGATTCGAAAAATCGATCGATTTCCGGATATTGATGCCTTCGCGTCGCGCATCGCCGGGCAGGTCCCTGACTTTCATGCCGAAGACTTTATCGAGCCCAAAGAGATCAAGAAGATGGATCTCTTTATTCAATACGGCGTTGCGGCAGCCAGCATGGCAACGGAAGATGGTGGTTTCAAGATCGATCCCGAAGAGGCCGAAGGCGTCGGTGTCATTATCGGCGTGGGATTTTGCGGCATCGACACCATCGAAGCTACGGAGAGAGCTTATCTAGACGGCGGACCGCGCAAGATTTCTCCCTTCTTCATTCCGAAGGTTATTTCCAATCTTGCGCCCGGTCAAATCGCCATTCGCCATGGGGCGAAGGGAGTCAACTGGACGCCGACCTCGGCCTGCTCGTCGGGAACCCATGCAATCGGAGAAGCCTTTCACCTGATCCGGCGCGGCCTGCAGGACGCCGTGATCGCCGGCGGGACCGAATCCGCCATCACGCCGCTTGGCGTCGGCGGCTTCAGCGCGATGAAGGCGCTGTCAACCCGCAATGACGAGCCGGAACGGGCCAGCCGTCCCTTCGATAAGGAACGGGATGGTTTCATCATCGCTGAAGGTTCCGGTGTTTTGATCCTGGAAGAGAGAGATCGCGCCCTCAAGCGCGGCGCGAAGATTTATGCAGAGATCATCGGATACGGGGCTAACGGAGACGCGTATCATATCACCGCTCCCGCTCCGGAAGGCGAGGGCGCGGCACGCTGCATGCGGTTGGCGCTCAAGGATGCCGCGCTGTCGCCGAGCGACGTCGATTATATCAACGCCCACGGGACGTCGACCGAATATAACGATGCCAATGAGAGCCATGCGATCAAGAAAGTTTTTGGCGAGCATGCGTTCAAGCTGGCGGTAAGTTCGACCAAGTCGATGACGGGACATTTGCTCGGCGCTGCGGGCGCAGTTGAGGGGGTCTTTTCGATTCTCGCGCTGCAGCATGGAATGATTCCGCCGACCATCAACTACGAAAATCCCGATCCCCAGTGTGATCTGGACTATGTGCCGAATCATGCCCGCAGAGCGGATATACGAGTAGCCCTTTCCAACTCATTCGGCTTTGGCGGAACTAATGCTTGTGTGGTTTTCAGGAGGGCTGAATGAGCGGAGCGCAACGGCGAAGTGTCATACTCGGCACCGGGTCTGAACTCCCGCCCAAGATTGTGACGAACAAAGATCTCGAGAAGATGGTGGACACCAGTGATGAGTGGATCACCGTCCGGACCGGTATCAAAGAACGGCGGGTCCTCGAGGAAGGCAAGGGCAACGCCGACATGGCCTATCATGCGGCCACGCGAGCGCTGGAGGATGCGGGGCTGGCGGCGAAGGACCTGGACGCCATCATTATGGGAACCGTTACACCGGATTATCCGTTTCCGAGTTCCGCTTGTGTGCTGGAGGATATGCTCGGCGCCCGTAATGCATTCTCCTTTGATGTCAATGCTGCGTGTTCTGGCTTTCTCAATGCGTTGTCGGTGGCGGATTCTTTCGTTCGCGGTGGCCGGATCCAGAATGCTTTGGTAGTCGGTTCGGACGCCTTGAGTCGACTCCTCAACTGGCATGATCGTACGACCTGTATTCTGTTCGGTGACGGCGCCGGTGCGGTGGTGCTTGAGGCTTCCGAGAATGGTCGTGGGATTCTCAGCGCAAAGTTGCGCACGGACGGCTCCTACGTAAAAACTCTCTATGTGCCGGCGGGTGGCTCGCTTAAGCCCGCCAAGCCGGAAACCGTCAGGAATAATGAACATACGATCACCATGAACGGCAAGGAAGTTTTCAAGGTCGCCGTCCGCTCCATGGAAGAGATCAGCCGCCAAGTCCTCGATGAAGCGGGCGTGAGCATCGACCAGGTCTCTCTGGTCATTCCGCACCAAGCCAATCGCCGCATTATCGTCGCGTTGGCCGACCGCCTCGGCATTGCTATGGACAGGGTTGTCGTTAACGTCGAAAAATATGGCAATACTTCCGCCGCATCGATCCCCGTGGCCCTGGACGAAGCTAAACGGCAAGGCCGCATTCAAAAGGGCGACATCGTGCTTTTGAACGCCTTCGGCGCCGGATTTGCCTGGGGGGCGGCGGTAATAAAGTTCTAACCAAAAATACTTGAAATTTTGGCATCAGAAGAGACCAAAAAAGCCGTGTCTCGCGCAAAGGCCGCCAAGTATAAACAAAATTGCAAATTTGAAAGTCGAATTCCGAAACCATTTCATCAAATGATCAAAAATCAGAAAGTTCCCAACCGGCCCGTTTCGGATTTCGTAATTGGGATTTAATCTTTAGGTTTGTTTCGGATTTCGATATTCGAATTTCGGATTTTGTTGCGCTAGCTTCTTGGCGCGATAACGTAAGAAACCAACCGTCTCTCGCTGTCTGTGTAAGTTTCTTCCCTCGACAATTAGTGCGAGCGGCCGATTTCTTGCTCGACGTGCGCGCGCAGTTTCTGCAGATCGGCGCTCTGCTCCACCGGATAGAGCGCGGGATTCTGAATCGATTTGATCGGTTCGGGAAGTTTGGCAAACTCGGACAGAAATGTAAGCCTGCTTTCCTCCAAAGACGGAAGCGGCGCGGTAATTTTTCCCCTCGCCATGGCATTTTTTAACAAGGGTTCGGCCCCGGCGACGTCTTCACCCCGGAGGGCGATGATATCTTTCCGCAATTGACCTTGATTATCGCATAGACGGAACACCTGTTTCTTGCCCGGCAAAGAAACTTTTCCGGTGCTGAGCTTGAGCACGGGCCGATCCTTATATTCAACCAGCTTGTACGCGATGTCTGACCAGGGAGCGTCGCCCGAGACTCCCATTTTGGTGCCGACGCCATAACTGTCGTAGGGGATATGAGCGTCGGAAAAGTTTTTTAGATCGTATTCGTCGAGTCCGCCGCTGCCGACGATCTTGACCTGTGGCAAACCGGCCGCGTCAAGGATTTTTCTGACCTCCACCGCCAATCTGGCCAGATCGCCACTATCGATCCGCACCCCTTGCAGCTGCTGACCGCGGGCTGACATTTCTTTGGCGATCTCCACGGCTTTGTGTGCGCCTGACGCGGTATCATACGTATCAATGAGCAAGATCGAATTGTTGGGAAAGCTCGTGACGAATGCACGAAAGGCATCGCCCTCGCGCTCGAAGCTGGAAACAAAGGAGTGAGCCATGGTACCGACGATGGGAATGCCGTAGTGCTGACCGGCTCGCACATTGCTGGTTCCCATGAAACCGACGAGGTAGCTGGAGCGGGCAACCTTCATGCCGGCGTCGATGCCATGAGTGCGCCGCAGCGAAAAATCCACCAGCGACCGAGCCGCCGCGGCATGAACGCAGCGAGCCGCTTTGGTGGCGATCAGCGATTGAAAGTTAATCTGATTGATGATGAAAGTCTCGACGATCTGGGCCTCGACGATGGGCGCGGTGACTTCCAGCACGGGCTCGTCTTTAAAAAACAGCCGCCCTTCAGGGATGGCCCAGACCTCACCGGTGAATCTCAAGTCCCTGAGAAAATCGAGAAAATCATCCGCAAACATCCCGCGCGACCTGAGATAGTCGATACCTTTAGAATCCACCTTAAATTGTTCGAGGAACTCCAACACATCGCGCAGGCCTGCGGCGACAAAATAACTCCGGTTCGGGGGATAGGAGCGGATGAAAAGGCTAAAGCTTCCCGGTGCCAGCTGGCCGCTATGAAAATAACCTTGAGCCATCGTCAACTGATAGAGATCCGTTAACAACGCCAGGTTGTCCGTCGTGTACATTAAGCACTCCGTGTTGCAATAAACGAGCGGAGTCTAGTGTACACTTGGCGCGATGTAAAGACGAACGAACGCCTGATCGCTATTGATTTATCTGGCCTGTTTTGTTAAGGAATTCTCGTAAGCTAAGTGCGGATCGCAACTAGAAGGAGGGCTGATGTTTACCGACAAAGTAGAGCTTAAGGATTTTGAGAAACAGGACCCGGAATATCAGGATCTTCTGCGCCGCGTTCTTGCTATTCAAGCGGATTGTGAGATCGGTGGTCCTAACCTATATGTTAAGGATATTTTGCCGAATGCGCCGACCAAGCTGGATCAGCTCATCGTGGCCCGGACGGCTGCTGAAGAGATGGACCATTTCCGAAAGATGGCCCGCCTGGCTGGTGATATAGGAGTCGATGTTTCGTACACCCTCAGCCGGCCCAATCAGGAAAGGTACGTGGAGGCCTTTCGTGGTCAAATTACAACGTGGGAAGATTATGCCGTTTTTGGTTTTTTGGTCGACCGAGTAGGTCGCTTCCAGCTTGAGGAGTTTATCGGCTGCACTTATTTACCGCTTGCCCGTGTGGTCGAAGATCCGGACATCATCCGGGAAGAAGAAGGGCATGTCGACTTCGGCACCAACGCGTCAGCCGAGTTTGCCGCGAAAGGCGGGGAGTTCAAAGAACGAATTCAAAAGGCGGTTGATTACTGGTATGTTAAAGGCCTCGACATGTTTGGTAACAGCAAGTCGTATCGGTCGGAACGCTATATGTTCTGGGGTCTCAAACGGCGGCAGAATGCAGTGGCGCGCCAGCAGTATAAGGACGAGATTGACGCCCTGATCACTAAAATGGGCCTGACGATCCCCGATCCGACCAAAGGCCGGCTCTATACGTAAGACAAAGTCTCTGGTTTCGGGTTTCAGGTTACTTAAAACTCGAGACCCGATAGTGCGCAGAGCACGAGGAAGGTCATGGAACCAGCACCTAACACGGATGCTTTAGATCAGCAGTTCAAGGAGTTTATTCAAGCCCTCAAGGGCGCTGTCAACTCCGCTATGCCACATCTCAAAGACGATCCCAAAGTCGTCGATAAGGCGATCGGGGATTGTAGGGAGATTCTCGACGTTGTCATGGAAGGCAACGTGAAGGAATGGCTCTCTTAAGTTTACGAATCAGCGAATCTTGGCAACTAGCATTCTCAATCGATAAGGCGCCAGACCTCGACGGCGCCTTTGTCATGTTTATAGCCATTGAGTTTCGCTTACGGAGAATTAACCCTTGAATATCGTTGTCTGCGGTAAGGTGATTCCCGCCAGTTCGGTTACGATCGAGATCGATGCCAGCACGAAACGCATGCTGCGCAAAGGCGTTACCCACGAACTGGACCCGGCTGCGGCCAGTGCCATGGAAGAGGGCTTGCGCCTCACGGAAAAGCACGGCGGCACGGTTACGCTGATTACCATGGGAATCAGCGATGTCACCATCGGCATTCGTAACGCCTTGGCCATGGGGGCCGCTTCTGCGGTTCACATTCACGACGATGCAGTTGCCGGTTCCGATACTCTCGCCACGGCCAAGCTGTTGGCGGCAGCGATCAAGAAACAACCCTTCGATCTGGTTATTTGCGCAACGGAGAGCAGTGACAGTTATTCCGGCATCGTGCCAGGTCAGATCGCTCACTTTCTTGGCGTCCCGCCGGTGACTTTCGCCAAGGAGATCACTACCGACGGCAACACCATCACGATCAAGCGGCAAAGCGAAAGCGGCTACGATGTTGTCGTGGCAACCTTGCCGGCGCTGGTGGCTTGCAGCAGTGGTATCAATGAACCACGCTATCCCCAGCTCAAAGGCATCATGGCCGCGAAAAAGAAGGAGATCAAAGTCTACAGCGCGGCGGATCTCGGCCTGTCACCGGATCAGGTGGGCGAAAAGGGGGCTCGCGAAAAAGTTCTCACCATCGGCCGTCCGCCTAAACGTGAAGCCGGCAAAGCGGTGGTCGATGAAGGCGAAGGCGGCAAGCAGATCGCGGACTTTCTTGCTGAAATCAAGGTGATCTAAGTGGCGGAAATAATCTGGGTATACGCGGAGATCGGCGACGACAAAATAACCACGACATCCCTGGAGATGCTGGCCAAGGCCTCAGAAGTAGGGAAGGCGGAAGCGATTTTGCTCGGCCCGGCGCCGGAAAATACCGTACAAACGCTCGCCAATCATGGCGCGACCAAGATTTATCGCTGCGCCGATCCGGTCTATCGGGATTATCTCACGTTGCCTGCGGCTGAAACGGTTGCGGGACTGATTCAAAAGCACCAGCCGGCGGTGATGTTGTTTGCCTCCAGCTACTCGGGCCGTGACCTGGTGGCGAATTTAAGCGCCCGGCTCGATTGCGGTGCGATCACCGATGTCGGCGATTTCCGACTCAAAGACGGCAGTGTGGAGGCGACGATTCCCGCGCTGGGCGCGAGCTACCAGAATACCAGTACTCTGCTTAATCAGGGAACTAAACTGTTGGTCGTGCGGCCGAAGTCGTTCGAACCGAAGGTCAATGAACAGCCGGTGGCAGTGGAAGAAGTTCCGCCGGCTTCGGATGAAGGGCACCGCAAAGTCCAAATGACCGAGCGGGTCACCGTTAAACGCGAAGGACCGCAGCTGGAAGGCGCTAAGATCGTCGTCTCCGGCGGACGCGGGCTTAAGGGCGAAGAGAACTTTGCCATGCTCAAAGAGCTTGCCGATGTACTCGGCGGCGCTGTCGGTGCAAGCCGCGCAGCCGTCGACGCGGGCTGGGTCCCCTATTCCATGCAGATCGGCCAGACCGGCAAGACCGTCAAGCCGGATATCTATTTCGCCTGCGGTATCTCCGGCGCCGTGCAGCACCTTTCCGGAATGAAAACCTCCAAGTTTATCATCTCCATCAACAAGGATGCCGAAGCGCCGATCTTCCAGTACTCCGACTTCGGCGTCGTCGGCGACGTCTTCAAAGTCATTCCTCAACTTATCGAAGAACTCAAAAGGCGTAAGGGCGTGTAAGCTTTTCCTTTCGTGCGCTTACCAGCTGCCAATGCCGGCCATTCATTACTCAACCCCGGTTTGCCAAAGACGATTAGCCTCTTCAAGGCTCTTCAAGCCGTCAATTTCAACTCGATGCAGTAAGAGATTGTCCGATACCCATCGCGGCGTAACTGAGACTCCATAACCTTTGTTGTTCAGGAACCCGGCGTATTCATCGGCTCTTGGCCGGTTACGAAATGATGCCACGATGAGATGATACGAACCGTCGGTTTGCTGCCGTAGCAAGGTCTCCTGTGTCAAGGCAGGGAGCAAGAGATCCTGCCCCGCCGAAACCCAATTGAGATTTTCGATTTGCGGGTTGAATTCTTTGATAAGGTCCATACCAAGAAGCTTGTTCACTCCGTAGGTATCACTGGCAATTTCAAGGATCGTGGAGCCATATTGAATCGTGACCCACTGGTCCTTGCGCTCGGGCGCGACTTCAGCATTGGCCTTCTTCGGACCGGACTCCTGGCTTGAATCGTAGGTGACGACTTCAAAACCTTTTTCGGGAACGCTGAATAAGTTTTGCGGAAGGATCATGAACGCCAGGGCCACCAAGGCGAGGATTACCGCGAAAGCTCCAAACCCGGCGCCTAACATGTCTCGCGGTCTCCCGGGGTCTCTAGGGATGAGAGTTCGCGACGCCGTCTTAGGGCCTGCGATCATCGGAATGGGATCCGTCGTCACGTTCTCGGCTGCCGGTTCCAGCCGGAGATCGCGGGCGACCGCCTTGATCATATCGGCAGAAACGGTTTTTTTCGACTCGGCGTAGGCGAGCAGCAGGGCGTTATCGCAGATGATGTTCACCATCCGGGGAATCTTCTTCGAATAGAAGGCGATCTGCTGGAACGCCGTATAATCGAACAAACCCCGGCCCTGATAGCCTGCGGTTCGCAGCCGAAAAGCAATGTACGGACCCACCTCTTCGTCCTTAAGCGGATTTAGCCGGCATCGAACGACGACACGCTGCTTGAGCTGGCGGAGCGCGGGTTGATCCAGTCTTGCCGCGAGCTCAGGTTGGCCCATAAGCACGATCTGAAGCAGTTTCTCTTGATCGGTCTCCAGATTCGAGAGCAGCCTTAGGTCTTCAAGGACCTCTTCGCTCAGGCCTTGAGCCTCGTCCACCAACACGGCGACGGTGTGTTTCTGTTCGAGCTGCTTGATCAGATAGTCATTCAGCACCTGAAGCATTGTCACTTTGCTCCCGTCCTTAGGCGTCAAGCCCAGATCGTGAAGGATGACCCGTAGCAAGTCCGGGAAGCTTAGGTAGGTGTTAAAGACAAAGGCCGAATGGACCGTGCCGTCCAGGTTGCGCAACCATGTACGCAACAGGGTGGTTTTTCCTGTCCCCACCTCCCCGGTGATGACAACGAAGCCCTTTTTGGCTTCGATCCCGTAGGCTAGGGTGGCGTAGGCCTCCAGGTAGACCGGATTGGGGTAAAAGAAACGGGGATCAGGCGTAATACTAAAGGGCGCTTCCAGCAAGCCAAAGTAGCTGTTGTACATGGTGCCTAGCCCTGCCTAGCCCTCTTTCGCCGTCGCTAAATAGGGGCGGACCCAAACAGGAAACGTCCGTTTTGAAGAAAATCGATTGGATGTCGCTTTAGCCTTGCCAACTCGAGGACTGAGAGCGTTCCGCCCTGACGATCTTCCACGTGTGAGGGAGCAAAGCGGGTGCCATTAGGCAACAATTGCCAAGATTTGCCTAATTGTTACAACCAAGTCAGAGGTGTAGGATTTTTACTCACACAGCTATATGCTCCACCCTACAGTGTCTTTGAATGACGAGGTGAACCGGAAAGCGGTATGTGGAATCGCGGCAATAAACTAAGCGGCGTCGCTGGTCATGTCGAGCGCCATGCCCTGCACGACGTAAGCCATATAGATGGTATCGGCCATGACCCGGCGCATGTTGTTCTTCATGATCTGGGCGTCGATGCAGTCTTCTTGAAGCTCTTTGGTGTCGGCGTATTTCATTAAGATCTTTTTTCGGATCAGTCCGTGTTCGACGTCGACGCCTGCGTGTAGCTGGTAAAATTCCAAAGCATCGTCGTCCACCCATCGATAGTGCTTGCGGAACACGTCGAGATCCCGCGCCATGGCTCGGGCGGTGTCCTCGCCTTCGGAAACGGCGACGCCAAGCAGCCAGGATGTCTTGCAAGCGGCGTTGGTAAAGCTATCGACGGCGAATTTAACGCCGAAGAGCGGCTCGGAGTTGATCACGTAATCGCGGCGGAGACCGAGGGCGCCGCAGAGCTTGAGCCAATACTCGGGATGAGGCCTTCCTGGTTTACCGATCAGATCCTCGCCTTCCTCTTCGATGGCTTTTGGGAGCCACATGCGGCGCACCTCAGGATGCGGGCAATTGAAAAGGATGGAGTATTCTTTCGTCGGGACGTTTTTTACGAAGTAAAAACGCTCCTTGGCCCAGCCCCGGAGCTGCTCTTTGGTGCACTTGCCTTCGCGAAAAAGAGTTTCCCAAGGATGGGGCGGCCGCTGGTGATCGTTTCTGTTGACCTCGAAGAATGTCTTGATGAATTCATCGGGGGCCAATTTTCGCTCGAGCTTGAACACGATGGCGATCTTCCTTGTTTACCCTTACAACGAGGGTGAGAACAGATTCTATAACACCTAATCAGCTGGCGTCTTCACGATAATGGCCCAGGGCTTCCATGACGGGCTTGTCCGACATCATGAAAAAGACCACTGGGTCTTTGCCGGTATTCTCGTGGCGATGGAACCGCCAATGGGGAATAACGAACGAATCGCCTTTTTCCCATTCGTAGCGTTGATCGTCGATGGTGGTGACGCCGCTGCCTCGCCAGACGTGATAGATGCTGCAGTTCGTGTGGCGGTGGCTCCTGGTTTTTTCACCGGAGCGCAGCATCTGGACTTGGCAAGACATGGTCGGGAGTGTGGACCCGCCGGTTAGAGGGTTCGCGTACTCCAGGACAATGCCGTCGTATGGATCGCCCGGTTGTTCCCCTACTTTGCTCAAAGCCTTTTCCGTGTCATCCCATTTGTAGCAAAATGCCGGTGGCTGAATCGAATTCTGCCTCACCCATGAGGGGCGCAATGCCCCTGCCGTGGCTAAGGTGTAGCCTTCCGGTTTGGTTACGGGTTGCTTCTTGCGCGGGTCGGGTTCATGAAAATCGGTTTCCAATAGTCTGACCAGCGGCGAGTCCAGTCCATCGAGCCACATCATGGTCTCGCCCCCGTGATTCTCGTGGTCGTGCCAGGTCCAGCTCGGGGTCGTGACGAAGTCGCCTTCGCCGATCTCGAAGGACTCCCCTTCAACAATAAGCCGAGTGCCTTGACCCTTGACGATGAAGCGAATCGCGCCGGCCATGTGGCGGTGAGACAATGCCTCTTCGCCGGGCTTGAGCATCTGGAGGTTTAACACTAGGGTTCGCGAGGTGCCGTTCTTGAGGGATGGGTTCCAAAACTGGATGACGCGGCGGAAGGACAGATCCAGTCCGACGACCTCGCCGGCCTTTTCCATGGCGGCGAAGAGGTCCTTGCCTTTCCATAGACAGGGCTCATAAGAAGGTACCGGCTCCCGATAGACGTCGCCCTGAACTGTTTGCCAATAGCCTTTGAAACTCTTGCTCTGCAATTCCTCCTCGAAGGCTTTGAGTAGGTCCGCCATAAAAGTGCTCCTCCTGTTAACCGACTTCTAAACCATTTTGGGTCGATGTTGCAAGGTGGGCGATTACGGCATGAGGTAGGGGCGACCGGCCGGTCGCCCCTACTCAATGGGCTTGACCGTGATCATGTTCGTCGTGCCCGCTTGTTGGAGGGGCAGCCCGGCGGTGATGGCGACCAAATCGCCGCGTTTGACGAACCCAAGCTTTACCGCCTTCTTCTGGGCGTCCCGCAGCATCGCGTCCGTACTGTGAAAAGCTGGCACTGCAACCGGGTAAACACCCCAAACCAGGCAAAGTGTCTTTAAGGTTGGCTTTTCTGGACTGAAGGCAATGATTGGATTCTGCGGCCGATAGCGGGCGATCATGCGAGCCGTGCTGCCGGAAGAGGTGGGTATGAGAAAAGCTTGCACCTTCAGATCCCGGGCCAACGAGATGGCGGCGAAGCTGATCGCCTCCGGAACACTCTTTTTTCGACCGGCAAATTGGTATCGAGGTTCGAGGATCTGTTCGGTTTCCTCTGCGACTTTGGCCATCGTCCGGACCGCCTGGACCGGATAGTCTCCCGCAGCAGTCTCCTCGGAAAGCATCAACGCATCGGTTCCATCCAGGACGGCGTTCGCGATGTCGGCCACCTCGGCGCGCGTCGGGCGTGGATTCTGAACCATGGAGCGCAACATCTGCGTTGCCGTAATAACCGGCTTGCCCAAAACGTTGGCTTTCCGAATCATCATCTTCTGCATCGCGGGGATTCTTTCGAGCGCGATTTCGATGCCGAGATCGCCGCGCGCCACCATAATACCGTCCACTTCTTCCAGGATCCCGTCGATGTGATCGAGAGCCTCATGCTTCTCAATCTTGGCGATAATCGGGATCGTCGCGCCGCGTTTCTGCATTTCCCCCCGGGCGTAGACGATGTCGTTGCTGTTGCGGACGAAGGAAAGCGCGATCATATCGACATTGTGCTCGATGCCGAAAGCAAGGTCCTCTTTGTCGTCCTTGGTCAAAGCGCGAATGCTAAGGCTGCTCCCGGGAAAGTGAATGCCCTTGTGTGAGCCGAGGATGCCGCCAACAACGACCCGACAAGTGACGGAGCGATCTCCGACTTTGACCACCTCCAGCTCGATCTCCCCGTCCCCAAGCAGAATCGGATCGCCCTTCTTCACCGACTTGGTGAGTCCCTTATAGTTGACGGAGATCATATCTTCGGTGCCGACTAGTTTGCGGGTCGTCAAGACAAAAGGCCTGCGGCTCCGGAGGCGAACGTGATTGCCTTCCACGACGCCGATGCGAATTTTGGGACCGGGCAGGTCTTGCAGAATCGCGACCGGCCGGTCGAGTTTCCGTTCAAGCCGGCGAATCATTCGAATAACACGTCGATGAAACGCGTAATCACCGTGACTAAAGTTGAGCCGGGCAACATTCATGCCGGCCAGGATAAGCTGCTTGAGGATGTTTTCAGAAGCGCTCGCTGGTCCGATGGTGCAGACGATCTTGGTCCTGCGCATTTTTTTAATCTACACGAGTCCGTCGGAGAATCAACGAAAGCAGCGGGGGTCTACTACGTTCCCGCTCCCGTGCGTTTCAGCCGCGGATCGAGAATGTCGCGCAGCGCGTCGCCGAGAAGATTAATGCCGAGCACGGTGACAAAGATGCAGAGGCCGGGGAAGAGCGGCAACCACCACGCCGTGCTGATATAGATGCGCGCGTCGGCGAGCATGGTGCCCCAGGTGGGGATCTCGGGCGGAACGCCGACCCCCAGAAAGCTGAGGCTGGCTTCGGCGATGATCGCCGAGGCCATTGCGAAAGTACCGATGACCAGAGAAGTTTGGATCACGTTGGGTAGGATGTGGCGCAGAATGATCTGGACGTTACCGGCGCCCAAACATTGGGATGCAACCACGAATTCGCGGGTTCGCAAGGTCAACGCCTGTGCGCGGACCACGCGACAATAGGGAATCCAGCGTTGCACCACCAACGCCAGGATCAGATTGAACAGACCTTGGCCGAGGAACGCCATAATAGTGATGCCGAGCAGCAGTGGCGGGAAAGCCCATACCACCTCCACTAGCTTTTGGATCATGAAGTCGGTTTTGCCGCCGAGGTAGCCGGAGATCGCGCCGAGGCTGATGCCGACGAATCCAGATACGAAGACCACCGCAAAGGCCACCAGCAGTGAAACCCGGGCGCCGTAGATGACCCGGCTCAGGACGTCGCGCCCGAGGTTATCGGTCCCCAAGACGTGCGGGGAACCGATACCCTGAGGGGATTTCGTCATCGCGGTGAGTTCCTGCTTGTTCGGATCCTCTGGCGCGAGGGTCGGGCCCAGGATGCCGATGGCGATAAAGGCAAACACGATCAGGCCTCCCGTAAACGCCTTCGCGTGCAGCCGTGGCAGCCATCGGGCCGCGAGGCTGGAGTTTTTCTCAGTAGCGGATTCGAGGGTCAATGACTGCATATAGACCGTCAATAATCAGATTGATGATGACGAAAGCCGCCGTATAGGTCATGACGATTCCGGTGACGAGCGGATAGTCACGGGCGTTCAGGGCCGTGATCAGAAGGCTGCCGCTGCCCGGCCATGCGAAGACGGTTTCAACAATGATCGAGCCGCTCAACAGGGTGCCCAGCTCCAGCCCGACGACGGTAATGACCGGGATCAAAGCATTGCTGGTGACGTGATGCCAGACGATATTTTTTTCGGCGAGACCTTTGGCGCGTGCGGTCACCACATACTCTTCGTTCATCACTTCCAGGACGGCAGAGCGAGTTACCCGCATCAAGATCCCCAGCATATTTACGCCGAGAGCCAGGGCGGGCATGAAGATATGGGTTATCGCATCCCAGACCGCTTTCCAGTTCCTTTGAATCAAACTGTCGAGTAAATAGAATCCGGTGATTTCTGCTCCGGCGATTCCGTAGGTGCTCCGGCCGGAGGTCGGCAGCAAATTTAGAATGCCCGCCAGCAGAAGAATCAACATGATACCGAGCCAGAAGCTCGGCATGCTGATGCCAAAGAGCCCGAAGGTGGTTCCGACATTGTCCAACCATGAGTTTGGCTTTGAACCGGCCCAGACCCCTAGTGGAATCGCCAAGACAATCGCGATGACCATCGAAAACATCGCCAGTTCGATGGTCGCCGGGAGGCGGGATTTAATCACGTTGGCCACGGGCTCGGCGTATTTGAAAGACTTGCCGAATTCCCCGGCGACCGCGGAGGCGATAAATTTCAGATATTGAACGTAGAGCGGGCGATCCAAACCCCAGCGCTCCTTTGCCTTGGCGACCTCAGCGGCGTTGGTTTCCTCACCGAGGAGTAACAAGGTCGGGTCTCCCGGCGCAGCATGAATCAAAAGAAATACGAGGAGGCTGATCAACAGCAGGACGGGTACGGTTCCTGCGAGCCGTTGAAGCAGATAACTTGCCATGAGCTTATGGGTTTGCGCTTCGGCGCAATCTCACTTTGTGCTGCGCGCGCTCGCTAAGCAAAAAAACAATTGGCGGGGAGTCTTGGGTTAGTCCATCACTCCACTGCTCCATTACTCCAGTCACGAGTAGAGCCTTGGTGACAAGACTAGCGTTGCACCCGCATGTCCATGCCGAATATGCGCGCGTCCGGCAAAGGTTTGTAATCGACGCGCTTGTTAAGGCCCCAAAGTAATTTGTGGCGCCACATGAAACAGGCGGGCGCATCCTCCGTGAGGATGCTCATGGCTTGCGCTAGATATTGCCGGCGCTTCTTGGGATCGAATTCCGCTTGCTCTTTGTCCAAGAGATCGTCGAGCTTAGGGTTCGAATAACCGATCCGCGGGGTCTCCGCCGAACGAAAGTACTGATGCAGAGCGGCGCTGGGATCTTGGACCGAACCGCGACCCATGTAGTAGAAGGGGATGGTGCCTTTCTGGACGCTCGCCCAAAGGGTGGGCCACTCCGGCGTCAAGAGCTTGGCGCGAAAGCCCGCAGCATTGAGCATGGGAATCATCGCTTCGGTTAGTTGCTTGTCGAGGGTGTAGCGTCCCACGGGAGTTTGCAGTTCTACGTCAACCCCGTTGGGGAAGCCCGCCTGCGCCAGAAGTTTTTTTGCTCGCTCCGGATCGTAGCTCAACTTCGGTTTCAGGTTCGGGTCGTAACCATACTGGCCCGGCCCTATGGGGCCATCGAGCCGGCTGGCAAATCCTTCCAGCACTGTACTGATGATTTGGTCGCGGTTGATCGCGTGGCAGACGGCCTGGCGCACTTCTTTTTTGTCGAAGGGGGGTTTTGGTTGCATGGCCAGGAACATGATCTCTACCGAGTCGACGGCCGTGATAGTCAAATTGGGTGATTTCTCCACGCGCTGGCGTAAATGCGGCGGAATGAACTGGGCGATCTGGATTTCGTCGTTCAGCAACGCTGTGACCCGCTGCTCGGTTTCGCGCATGACCCGGTAAACGATCTCGTCCGGAGCGCGCGGGTTCTTCTTCGCCTCCGGATGGTCAGCCCGCTTGGCGATAACCAATCGTTGGCCGGGAATGATCTCCTTCAAGCGGTAGGGGCCGCCGCCCATCATATGTTCTTTGTCCGCACCGTCACGGCCGTATTTGTCGAAGGCTGCTTTGCTGGTGATGATCAGCCGGTCGCAAACAAAACCGAGGAGCGGCGCCGCCGGTTTGTCGGTGACGAACTTGACGGTGAATTGGTCGACGGCCTCTGCTTTGACTACCGGTCCCGCCACCGAGGCTTTTTGCTTTGATTGAGGATCGCCGATCACTCGATTCATCATCGAGTGCACGACATCATCGGCGGTGACTGAAGAACCATCGTTGAATTTGTAGTTTTTATTTAGATAGAAAACCCAAGTCGTGGGATTCTCGACTTTCCAACGTTCCGCCAAACGACCCTCGAAATCTCCTTTTTGATAGTTGTAGGTACAGAATGGTCCGGTGATTTCGCTCCAGATGCCGTACAAGAGCGAGACGCTGTCGCCATAGGGATTGGTCGTCTCGATGGTTTCAGTGACGCCAATGGAGACCCGGGTCTGGGCGTTTCCGACTGCGCAATTGCCCAGAAGGAAGGCGAGTGCCAAAAAACTGACCGCAAACCGTTTCTTGCGTCTACCGATCATATCAACCTCCGTGTTCGTTGATCGACCACCAGATGGATGCGGAATCATTTACAGCTCCTTCGCAAGATGTCAAGAATGTTTTCAGCCAGTTGTAATGACCGATTTCGCTAGCTACTGCCGGTTTAGGCTATGATCGTAGAAACCCAGATTTTTCACTCTCCTCAGAACGGGATTCGACAGGACCGTCATCCTGAACCCGTCGACTGTCATCCTGAGCCTTAGCGAAGGATCTCACGGTAAACTTTGTGAAGGATCTAGAGTTAAGTTGAGTTCCTACCCACGTCTAAAGGACGTGTTTTTACTATTGACAGGAGTCGGGCCGGATACTAATCGTTAGGTGGCGAGCGCACATCGGAGGGCAGAGACATGGCGAGAGATGGCTACAAGATTCTCGATAGCGATATGCATGTATTCGAACCCCACGATCTCTATTTGAAATACATGGATCCGAAATGGGGTGACCGGATTCCGCGCGGCGCACCGCGCAAGCGGCACGGCCAGATAAAGTTTAGCTTAGCGAATGGCAAACCGCTCAGGCCGTCCGGCACGCAGGCGCTGGCGGCGACATCGCCGAAGAAAAACCCGGAAGAAAATGTACCTGGAGAGGCCGAGGTGGCGAGTCGCTATGCTCAACCGCTGGCGCGCGATTACGACGCAGTCTCGCAATTGGCGGCGATGGATGTGGAAGGCTTGGATGTGGCGGTGCTATTCAGAACTTTTCCGTTGCACTGCGACGACAGCTTGGAGCCCGACTACGCCAATGATCTCTGCCGCGCGTGGAATAATTGGATGGCCGATTTTTGCAAAGCCGATCCAAAAAGACTCCGACCGTCGGCGCTGATTACGCTCCACGATGTCGAT
>Ga0105347_1000265_pt1 | contig 25868 bp, 39 predicted proteins | sample EasRivMeERMLT890_FD_89677 | JGI IMG/M metagenome (GOLD analysis project Ga0105347, IMG submission 89677) | Soil microbial communities from meander-bound floodplain in the East River, Colorado, USA - East River MetaG ERMLT890 | ecosystem: Environmental > Terrestrial > Soil > Floodplain | place... | reverse complement strand
GAATGGGCCGGTGGCGTGGTGGATGCGATTGTGGTCAATCCGCTCGACTGGGGCGAGCTGCAACAGTACGAGTACCTCAACAACGCGGTCAACCCGGTCATCACCGCCACAAGCTTTAACGGCTATCCGGTCGTCAAGTCGCGGTCACTGGCGGCTGGTCAGGCCATTGTCGGGGATTGGGCATCGGCAGTCGTGCTGTATGTCGGTGATGCGCTCCGCGTTGACGTGACTGAGGCGCTCGGCTTCAAGTCGAACATCGTCACGTTCCGCGCTGAGATGGATGCGGTGGTCCTCGTGAGCCGGCCCTGGCTGATGTACAAGTGCGCCGGACCACTGCCGGTTGTGATTGGCAGCTTCGCGGCACGCTCAGCACCCGAAGGACGCGCTGCTGACGAAACACCCGCCAAAAAGGGCAAAGGGGAATAACCAATGAGCACGATCTGTACGGTGTCTGAGCTGCGGCAATACCTTGACCAGATCGGTGTGAGTGCCGAGAAGGATGCACTGCTGCAGGTCGTGCTCGACCGCGCTGAGGCCACCATCACGCGCTACTTAACCGGCGTGACCATCGAGGCACCCGCGCCGGAGGATATCAAACAGATCACCCTAGAGGTTGCGACCGGCTACCACCAGACACGCGGGGTGGTAGCCGGCACGCAATCGATGGGGCCGGATGGTGTTGTGACGCTCACGCCGTCCGGTGGGTTGACCGGACCACAGAAGGCTGCACTGAGGCAGTATCGGATCGAGCAGGGGGCAATAGCGTTCTGATGGCTGCAGATGACTTCACCCGCGTTGCTGGCCAGCTCGAGCGCCTGGTCCCAAAGACGCTGCCGGATGCGATGCACTCGGTAGTCCTGCAAGGTGTGGCCATTATGAAACGTGAGACGCCGCGCAAGACAGGCCGGCTGTCGAGGTCGATTAATGGCCGGGTCGAGCAGGGCGGCAAACGGGGCATCGTGGATACGAACGTTGCCTATGCGACTGCGGTAGACGAAGGGTCACCACGGCGCGACATCGTACCTCGACGAGCAAAGGCGCTGTTCTGGAAGGGTGCGCGGCATCCGGTCCGCAAGGTCACGATACCAGCGCGCAAGGGGCGCCACTTCAAGCAACACACGGTAGAACGACTGCGACCGATTGCCGAGAAGGAATTGAGCAGCGTCTTTGGGAAAGCATTGGGGCAAATAAAGTGAGCGCAGTAGCAGCCAGGCAAGGACTGATTGAGTGCATCAGCACGATCACGAGCCTCCACGTCCTCGATGCTGAACCCTTCTCCCTGCAAGAGCGGCCCGCCGCGATTATCTCACTCATCGGCGGCACGTTCTCCCCAACTGCCCAGGTGAACCCGCGCGTGTGGCGCTTTGCCGTGCGGGTCTGCGTTGCATTGCAAGATCCGGTCGAGGCTGAGGCCGAGTTGGTTCCTTATGCCGACCTCATTGGAGAAGCGATCCGGGCCGATATGACGCTCGGAGGGAAGGCATCGGTTCTGCGGGGGATGGAACTCAGCAGTGAGGGCGGTGACGGCTACTACACGGTCAACGATACGACCTACCGCTCGATGGTGTTTCGGCTCGATGTAATGGACAAACTGTAAAGGGGAAAATCTATGCCAGTTTTCCGATATTTTGACGCATCAAAACTTGAACCGGGCGACAGTCTACCGCTCGGCGTACCGGCGCGTGACCTGACGGAGGACGAGTACAACGAGTTCCCTGAGCATGTACGCACGAGCATTGATGCCTGGGCAGCATTCCGGAAGACGAAGCCGAAGGCATCCAAAGACGAGCCGGAACCCGCAGCGGAGCCGGAACCAACCGATGAGGCCGCACCCGTATAACGCAAAGTTGTAGTCGAGCTACAGCAGGAGGAACCCAAGATCGAAATTGCATTTGAGGAATTTTTAGGCGCCCTGGAGGTCACGCGCGGGACGGTGATCCCGGTACCAACCCACTCATTCTATCTGGGCGGGACCATCCAACAGGCGTTCGATGTGTACCGCAAGACGATCACGGACGGCACGCTGGAACTGTACGCATCGGAGACGATCACCCGCAAGTGGTCGGAGTGGCAGGTGGCCGGCGCGATTGATACCTACAATGCGCCGTTCTGGTTCAATATGCTGGTCAAGCCAGTAACCACTGGTGTGGCACCACCAGGGGGCACGACGTCGCGGCTGTGGACCTTCACGCCGATTGTGACCTCTGATGTGCAGAAGAGCGCAACCCTGTTCTTTGGCGACCCGAACGTGCAAATCTGGCAAGCCGCCTATAGCATGGCCGATGCCTTCACCATCACGAGCGATGCGACAGGGACCGACCCGGTGATGATTGAGATCAACGGCATGGGGCAACCGATGACGAAGGTGTCCGATCCGGTTGTGCCGACGCGGGCGGTTGGGGATGCGCTGCTCCCGACCTATATGCAATGCTGGATTGATACCGGGGCAGGCGTCATTGGTACAACCGAGGTTGTCTCACGCCTGGTATCGGCAACGCTCTCGGCAGACCTGACACGGACACGCAAGTTCCTACCAGGCGGGCCGACGAGCGGTCTGAGCTTCAACCGGACGGGTGTCGGCAAACGCGCCGCAACCAGCACCCTACGGTTTGAAGTGCCCGATACCGCTGAGTGGGATCTGATGGACGCCGGTACACCGTGCAAGGTCAGGGTACGGATCAGCGGGGCGCCAATCGCGGCTGATCCTGGCCAGTATCACTATATCCAATGGGACATTTTTGGAATTATGGCCGAACCCGCCTGGGGTGAGTTCGAAACCACGAACAGAACATTGGACGTGACGATAACATCAACCAAGGACGCAACTGTCGGCTATTCCTGGGCGCTTTATTGTCAAAGCAACAGGACCACACTATGATCTCGGCATTTGTGGATACAACCCGGCTGGCCGTGACAGACGGTGACGATACGATCTATATCAAGCCACGGATGGACTACGGGACGTGGTGCAGAGTGCGGGACACGCTGGCACGCATGGCGATAGCCAACGGCCAGGTCGGAGAGCTGCACGTCACGACCGGCTCACAGGAGCTGGCACTGGCGATCCATAACATCGTCGGTTGGGATGGACCCGCGTTCGTTGACCCGATGACCAAACGCGCCGTTCCCTGCACACCGGAGAACATCGAACGATTAGAGCGGATGTTGCCAGTGTTTATCAAGGCGCGCGAGAAGATCAACGAAGTCAACACGGATGCGATGCCCGACCCAAACGTATTGACCGCTGGCTCGCAGTCCTCGATGGTAAGGCTGGTGAGACCGGCGGACGTTATGACCTCCACGTGATCTTCGCGGATGCGTATAACTGGACACCGGATCAGGTTGACCGGATGCCCGCGCAGTTTGTCGCTGAGCTGCTGGCCTACCGGACGGCGCAAGGTGATCATGCCGTGCAGGAGGCCGACCTTGATACCAAAGCGCGTGAGCGCAGACAGAAAGCACTCATCACGAAGCGAAAGATCGCCATGATGAAACGCAGGAACGGCAATGGCTAGCACTGCTGAACTGAACCTGGTCATCGGCGTTGTCGATAAGGCCTCCGCTGGTCTGAGCAAGATCGGCGGCAGTCTCGGCACGATTGGGAAAGCGGTGGGCGGCCTGGCGTTCGGCGGTGCAATCGTGGGGGCGGGTGCGCTCGGCACTGCACTGGTGAATGGCATTGGGGATGCGCGCGAAGCCAATCTGGTATTCGCACAAACGCAGGCAGTTATAAAAAGTACCGGAGGGGCAGCCGGCTTTACTGCCGATGAGATCGCGGATATGGCCGGTGAGCTATCGGCGGCGTCCGGTAAATCCCTCTTTGGGGATGATGATATCCAGCGCGGCCAGAACATGCTGCTGACATTTACGAATATCAGTGAGAAGTTACCGGATGCCACGCAAACGATGCTCGACATGGCGACGGCGATGGGAACGGATGCGGAAGCCGGCGCTATCCAGCTCGGCAAAGCACTCAATGACCCAACCGAGGGCATATCGGCATTGACCAGGGTTGGTGTGACCTTCACCGACCAGCAGAAAGAACAGATCAAGACCATGCAGGACGCCGGCGATATGGCCGGTGCGCAAGCGGTCATCCTGGCAGAACTCAACAAAGAGTTCGGTGGGAGTGCCGAGGCCGCGGCCAAAGCGGACGGCGGCTGGGCGCAACTCAAGGACCGCATGGGTGAGATGGCCGAGAGTGTCGGCTCTGCGGTCCTCCCGGCATTGAATGATGTGGTTGGTGGATTGAACGGCATGGTGACGGCCTTCGAGGAGGGCGGTCTGACCGGGCTGTGGGAGATGGTGGGGCCGAAGCTGTCCGAGTTCGCTACCAATGTTGGCACCTGGATCACCGAGCAAGGGCCAATCTGGGCGGCAAAGTTGGTTGAATGGGCAACCGCGTTCTGGAACTGGGTCGTTGAGGCGGGACCGCCATTGCTTGCAAAGCTGGCCGAGTTCGGCGCCAAGATGATCGACTGGATCGCATTGCACCTGCCAGTCTGGGCGGCTGAGCTGCTCAAGTTCGGGGTTGCTGCGGTGGTCTGGGTGAGTGATGCGCTGCCTGGTCTGATTGAGAATCTGACGACATTCGCAAGCAAGATGATTGATTGGGTGATTGACCGTCTGCCGGTGTGGGGTGCGAACCTGGCAAAGTTTGCCGCCTTAGCCGCGCAGTGGGTGCTTGATGCACTGCCGACATTGCTTGAGAATCTCGGCACGATGTACGGCAAGCTGCTCACGTGGATACTTGAGACGGTGGTCAAGGTCACGCCTGAGATTGTCAAGCTGGCAGAGAAGTTTGTGAACTGGGTCGATACCGAGGTCATGCCGAAGATACCGGGAGTGCTTGATAAAATCTGGGTCGCCTTGCAGAAGTTTGTCGAGGGTGCGCGGAAAGACCTCGAACCTGAGATCGACAAGTTGTCGAGTGAGTTCTTGAAATGGGTGGACGAGGATGTCACGCCGTTTATCAATGCCGAGCTGGAGAAGATCAAGCAAAAGATCGTGGAATGGCTGGTCGGGATGGTCCTCTGGGCACCGATGGCGTTGAATGGGATTGGCGTCGGCCTGGTGCAAGGGCTGATTGATGGCATCAATTCCAAGATCGACGAGGCACGCGCGGCACTCAACAAAGTCATCGAGATTATCAACAGCATACCGGGCATACCGAACATACCGACCGTTCCTGGCGGCGGCAATGGATCAGGCTTCGGCGGCGGGACCCCCGGCGGCACAACCGGCAACACGCATAGCCAGAGTTTGGGCACGGTTTCACCGCTAGGGGGGATTGGCGGGCTGTCGGGCGGGACAGTCACCACGAACAACATTGTGATCAACCAGCTACCGGGCGAAGATACGCGGATACTGGCGGGACGGGTCGCAGATGAGATTGACCGGCGTAATCGGCTGGCAAGGACGAGATAATGTCGCATACGCTTAGCCTCTCAGATGGCACCACAACGCTTGACTTAGCTATGACCACCGTCGCCGGCTATCACTTCGTCTCGTATGGCGCACCTCGACCCAATCGCAAGCTGGCGCGCGTGTCCGGCTTCCCGTTTGCCGATGGTAGTCGCACGGTAGCGTCAAGCCTTGACGATGTGGCGGCTGAGTTCGTCGTGAACATTGTAGGGACAACCGCAGACAACCTTGACGCGCGCTTCCAGACGCTCATCCTGATGCTGGAGCAGGCGCAACGGTGGGAAGAGCAGCGCATTGGCTCACCCGTCCGGTTGAAGTTCGCGCGCCAGGGTGTGACGCAGCCGAGCTATCGCGTGGTCACTGGCGTTCCGCTGATGCCGGAGCCGATTGCCCAGGATATGAATTGGCTTGACCTGTCGAGTATCGCAACCGAGCTAACCGTACAGTTCACCCTGACGCTGGCACCCGTGGCCCACACCGGAGCAATGAGCAGCATTGCAAGTGCGATAAGTGTGATAAATAGTCCTGGCAATAATGCGATTAATACCGCAGTCGTGCCCGGTGATATGCCGGCGCCGCTTGCGCTGATTGTCACGAATACCAGCGGCGTGAGTTGGTCTGAGGTCTGGATTGCTGAGCTCGGCGATGCGCCAATCATTCACGAGTTCGATACCATCACGGATGCAACGGCAAGCGGCGCGGGGTCGGACGAGTTCGTGGTCACGAGCGGGACGAGCCTGGCGACGGTCACGACCTGGGCGCCGACCACGAATGACCCGGTGCGGGCAATGGCGCGGATCAAGGTGACGGTTGGCACACCGGGCCTGCTGGAGCTGCGCTTCGCACTCATCGGCGGGACAGCCGGCACGATCTTGCAGGTAGCGCAGTGGGTGGCGTTTCCTGGTGTGGTCAACGAATGGTCACTGGTTGACCTCGGACCACTGCTGATTCCGGCGACGTTTACCAATCGTGCCAATCAGGACAACTCCTCCAAGATACTGCTCAGCGTTGAAGCGCGCAGCCGTGACGGGTCATCCGTGACGATCCGGGCCGACTATATCGAGTTCATTCCGATCCGGTCATTCGTGAAGCTCAAAGCGGCCATCGCTACCACACAGAAGTTGATCTATGAATCGGTAGCGCGTGATGATACGTTCGTGTTTCCGCTGGTGAGTCCTGATCAATACGTGACCTCAACGACCGCCGTCCTGGTCCGTAACGCAGAACGATTCGGCGTGCTGCATCCACTGACGCCGGGCGATACGCCGCCGTTCTGGATTGCCATGCACGAAGCAACGCGCCACACTGCCGCATCCGGTGGGACACTGAGCGTGCAAGTGCTGCCGTCATATTCAATTGGATTAAGGGGCGCTGTCTGATGCAAATCAGGGTGCTCGACAAGGACGGCAACCATCCGACCGGACTACCAACCACGAACCTCAAAGCCGATCTCAGCGGGCGCGTGTCTGATGTGAGCTTCACCCATGCCGCGATGTGGGGGCCACTGGAGGCCCGCATCGCGGTAGCTGGCACGTTCGACGAGGGCTATACCGCTGCTGACCGCTGGCTCGGCTGTCCGGTGGAGATATGGTCGGATGCCGGGGAGTGGCTGTGGGAGGGGTTCATCTGGAGTGTCCGGTTTGGGACGGGACGCCGCCGCCGCACGCGCAGTTTAGAGGGGTATGCCGAGTGGGGGCGTATCTTCTACAACTATGTGCCGCTGGCCGGCTTGCCACCGGATGAGCCGCCGCGCACGCTGGTGGTTGGTCCTGATGCCTACGATGGCCGGTACCCAAGCTTCGCCTATACGCTGAGCGGTCTGTGGCCGACTGAGTATGCTCAGCGTAAGGCCGAGTCGTTGCTGGCATCGCGGCAACGGCTGCTGTGGTTGCCTGAATCAAGCGGTGGAGCGCCGGACAGCGGTGGTGAGCCGCTTATTGAGATTGAGTGTCTTGGGTGGTATCGCACGCTGTGGTATTCCCAGTATTACTACTCGGCCACCAACCCGTACGAGCTCGAGTGGGTGCTGGATATCATCCGAACGATTCTGCATGACACGCATCTCGGATCAGCGCCGTACCTGATTGATGATCAGTCGCACATCATCGGGGATAACCTCGACGCGATCGTGCATAACTTCGACAAGTTCGAGCCGCCCGGCGAGATCATCAAGCGGTTGACCAGGCAGGCGGCAGGACCGCTCACCGGAACGAAAGAGTTCATCTTCGGCGTAGGCCAGGGCCGGATTCCCTACCTCCACGAATCGAAACGCTACTCGAGCGCGGTGGACTACCTGGAGCAGCTCGACGGGAGTATCACAGACACCAGCGGCGCACCGATTCCGCTGTACATGGTGCGACCGGATACCGTCTTGCGTCAGGTTGATTTTGTGCCGTCATCAGTCGCTCCTGGCGTGTCGATTGAGAGTATTGAGAACATCTATCTGTCTGAGACAACCTGGTCATCTCCCGGCGAATTGTCCTATAAATCAGGCGTGCAAGGTGTGCTTGGTGAAGTGGAGGATGCTTGAAATTTACTCAGACGGATATCGCAACGCTTGCTACGTGGTTCGTACAGAAGGGTGTAACCGCACTGGCAACGACGTTCACCAATGCCGTGGACATCATGTGGGGCGGCGTGACCCTGATGCTCGGCGCGGATAACGGGCTGGCAACGCGGACCGACGCAACAAGCAAGTTCGCGCGTGTTGCCTCGGCGCATTACACCAACACCGAGGAATCAGTCGCCATGATGCTGGCCACCAACGCCGCGACGGCCAACACGCTGTTCATTGGCGGCGGGACAGCGATACACAATAGCGCGACAACGATACTGCTCTACACCGGCGCCACCTCGACGACCAACACCGGGTCACGGCGAATGACCATTGACGAGGTGGGGAACGTTGGTGTGGGCGGCTCTCCTCCGGTTGGCCGGCTCGACGTGAACGATACGATTGGCGGTGTGTTGACCTTACGCCGGCAGGATGCCTCAGTCACGCTCGATGATACGATTGGCAAGCTGCAATTCTGGGCGGCAGACACGAGCACCACGACCAACTTCGTTGTGGCCGACATCGAGGCTCAGGCGGCCGCAACGGTCACAACCGATATCAACCCCGGCAGATTGATATTCCGGACCACTCCGGCCACCGTAGGGGCCGTACCGACCGAACGGATGCGTATAGCAGCGACGGGGAATATTGGTATTGGTGCTGTGACCACGCCAACCGCGCGCGTGCATATCGCGGCTGGTTCGGCCACTGCGAATACTGCACCGCTCAAGCTCACGGCGGGAACCAACATGACCACACCGGAGGATGGTGCGTTCGAGTATTCCGGTGGTGTTTTGTACTTCACTGTGGGCGCTGTGCGAAAGACAGTTACGCTCGTCTAGGGGGAGTCATGGAGATCAGAATTAATATACCGGACGAGATGGCGCCGCGCGTGCTTGACGCGATTGCAGACCGCCACGGCTACACCGGCAAGGACGAAGCCGGCAAGGACCAGACCAAAGGCCAGTTTGCCAAAGAACAGATAACCGACTGGCTCAAATCCGAAGTACTGATGCACGAGCACGAGCAGGCCATGCGCGACGCGCGAGCTGCACTCCCACCGCTTGATCTCGGCTAGAGTCGGTGGTTATCGTCAGGCGGCTTGACCTGCGTCCAGTGGCGGTCAACGGGCCTGTCGAGGTACCGCTCGTCACGCGTGCGCCACCGTTCGATGGCGATGCCAACCACCAGCACCACCAGCAAGCCGATGAACAGATAGTCAAACGGTATCATGCTGTTCATCCTCGATTCCTATTTCCGTGCCGACGATCATCAGGTGGATCAACGCAGTCTCACACCACACCTTCGCAGTCTCCACATCGGGCAGCCTCCGCTTGACCGCATTGAAATACTCGAACGGGTTGACGTAGTAGACGACATTACCAACCCACGAGCCAGCTTCCCATTGTTGCACGCGGAGCCGATACGATTCATATTTCACGGCGTCGAGCAAGGAATACGCGCTGTACTCACCATCGGCGTGTGGTCCCTCTATCCAATCCGGTTTAAGCATGGGTCTATCCTTCGCGTATGAAACCTTGCGCGATCTTGCGCTTATTCGTCCCGTTGGATCGTCCACCCGGCATTGACCAGGACCGCGCGGGCAGCGTTCCACTTCTCAATGCCGGATCGCTCGGCCAGGCCGCGCGCCTTGCGGAACTGCGGATACTCAGCGTCGGTGATATTGCCCGCACCCCAGCCCAGCTCATGGTCATGCTCGGTAAACTTTACAAGCCATACAGCGGCGCCAGATGGCGCGATAGCCATAAGACTGCGCAATGGGGGCGTTATGAGTCGCTCCGTGGCGTGGAGCGGCCCTGGCGGGCGTCTGGTCATCTGACCCTCCCGATGCGATACCAGTACCACCAACGGATGATGAACGCGGGCAACGCCTCAGCGAGATCGGCCAGGCGATAGCGGATGAACTGAATCATCATGTGTACCCCTTTCGCTGAACGGATATTCCTTTGGCCGCGCGTGGAGATTCGTTTTGAAATAGACCTTGCAGCCGGCCGCGCGTGCCTGGTTCACAAGGCTCTCGATCCATTCCCACGGTGGATCAAATGCTGGTGCCTGCGTGCTCTTGGTCTGCCCGCCAATCACGATCCAGTCGAACATTTCAAGTGATGTGAAGGTGAGCGGTTCGAGGAGCGGTTCGCACGACAGCCACTTGAGGCCGGCCTTGACCTTGCGGAATGCACGCTCGGCACTCGCAACGCGGGCCTGGCGGTCAACTGTGCAGCCAACCCACGCATTATCCGGCCAGGTCTGCTCAGACAATCGGATCGGGAACTTGGTGAGAAACAGAAAGTTCCACTGTGGGGATTTGCGTACCGTGTCCAGAACAGCATCGATCCAGGGTTGTGGTACCCACTTGCCGAACAGATCAGCCATGCTACAGGTAAAGATATTCTTATAGCCGATCTGCTCTTTGGCGTGCGTGGGCGGCTGCTGGTAGCGTGGAATGGTCAAGCGGTGTGGCAGTATCGCGGCGTCGAACTTCTGCGGATAGTAGCGGTTCGCAATATCGCGGGCATAGCAGTAGATGCAATCGTGATAACAGCCGGTGATTGGATTCCACGACCAGAACGCCCACTCAATGTTGTCTGTCTTTTGAAAGTTCATCTTGCCGCGTGGTGGATGGAGCAACGCGCCACTAATGAGTGCTTGCTGAGCAGCGGCTGTCATAGCGTCCCACTCGAAAAGCGTATACGCGTCTTGCATGGCGGGTGCATCCTTCGACGTCTCAGCATCGGCAACGGCGATGTGCCCATCGTCCTTTGCTTTCTTATACGCCGCGTGAACACTCTTGTCATTAAGCACCGTGCGGAGCTGGTCAGCATGGCGGGTATCGCCGGCCTCGGTGAGTTTGTCTATCACCTCGACCACGGCTGCGGCTTGCGTGACTTTCGGGTGTGACATGCCGAGCTTATCAGCAACGATCTTGCGGGCATCCCCGTTTACTTCCGCAGAATTCTGCGGAAGTAAAGATCGGACCGCTTGCCGCCGCCGAGCGCGTTCGTGCTCAATTTCAAGGGACGCAGCAGCTTCACGACCGACTTGATAATTGGTTTTCTCACGTTGCCGGTTACTTTCAATCAATGCCTCAAGGATGTCGAGATCATCATCCGATCCATAGATCACAACCGGAACATCGGCCAGGCCGACGCGTTGCGCGGCAATCAGGCGGCGGTGTCCACTGATGATCGTCCCATCGTGGGCAATCAGTAACGGATTGAGTATGCCCTTCGACCTGACACTCTCAATCAAGTCTGCGTCGGCACTATCGCCGTAGATCGCAGCGTTGCGGGGATGCGGATGAAGGTCTGCTATCGTGCGAGTATACATATCCATCCTTATAGCAATTCAAGCGGGATTGCTTGCTGGTCGAGTTCGGGCGGTTGCTTCGGTCGGAACGTGACATTGTGCAAGATAGCTTGACCTTCCTTGCTTTCCAACCGATACACGCCGTTCTTACGCCATTCGGGGAATCCGGGCCAGTTGGTACCGATGATATAGGTCCAGCATGACGCCTTGCGTGGTGTGCGGATGAGCCAGTAGTCTTTCTTGATTGCCGCGAGTCCTTCCGGCAACGTGATGTCAGGAATCCCGCGATTGTAGCGGTAGCCATTCACCCGCCGCACATCATTGGTCCGGCAATACATAAAGAGGTCGAGCCGTTTGGCTTGCGGATGAGCAAAGATGTCTCGTAACACGTCCCACGATGGCAATCCGTTTGGATCGTGATGAATGATGCCGGCGGGTTGCCCTGCCAGCGTGCGAATGTGCTGTGGGACGACGAGTGCATGATCGCCTTGAACCACGCGTGTATGGTCGTCAATGCCGATCCGATCACGCAACTCCACGGCTGATCTGCCATCCTGCTCTATCATCAGGGCATGATATGACAGCTTGAATCGCCTGATGGTATCAAGGAAGAGCAACGGACTCCCGTGGATTTGCAGTTGTGGCGCTATGCCTGGTCCGGCGTTCATATCAATATATTCATAGCGTGGACACCAGACTTTCTCGCTACATATCGTCATATGCAAGTTGAGCAGGGCCGCAAAGAGATCGAGCTTATCTTCGGTATCTCGACCTTCACCATAGGTTGCGCGTCGTTCGCTCATGGCTGCACCCAGTCAAACGCGCGCTTCTTTGCGGGGAACGCACGCATTGATCCCTGCCTGATTGCTGCGGCTATGCCAGCCGGACCAACCGTGTCAACCGGCGTTTGCTGCATCCGGTCGGACTCCTCACGCATCGCACGAGCTGCTGCGATGAGGTCCGGCGTCACGCTCGACGGCGTGGTCTGGGGGAGCGGTGGCACGTCACCACCAGCAAGCCAGTTAGACCAGAGCGTCGAAGCCGGACGCTCCGCAGTAGACGCGGCGACGAAACGCTTACAGCACACAATATCGTGCTCAGTCGTAACCGTGCCGGCGTCTACCGCTTCAACCGCTTTGGAGCGCCATACGCCCAGGGCGACGAGTTGATCGACCAGCTCGGCGCGGCGTGTCTGCTCACTTTCGATCTCGCACGCATCAACAATCTCCACGTCGATCCGCTCTCCATCGTCGTCTCTTTCGTAAACATCTCCTCCACCACCACCACCACCACCGGGAATCAACCGGAGGACTGGCGCCGGAGGAGGTATGGTGGTGGTTGTTAATTGGGTCTTGTTAACGTGGGTATTGTTAATATGGCTGTCAACCACAGCAACAGGGGGTGTTGCTGTGTGATACCCCCCCTGTTGCAGAGATACAGGGGGGGTTGCTGTGGTTGACAGCGGTTTGGCTTGGCTGTCAACCACAGCAACAGCGGTAGCACCACCGCTGTCAACCACAGCAACAGGGGTTTTGCTACCGCTGTCACTTTCTGCAACAGCGGTTTTAGCAACCTGGATCAGGGTGTAGATATTGGTTGTCTGACCACGGACAGGCAGCCGGCGAACGTCTACATGGATCAGTTCATGCCGTTCTAGGATGTGGATTGCTCGGAGGACGGTTGCCCGGCTGAGTCCGAGGTCATCAGCTAACGTCTGGTGCGACGGGTAACAGGTTCCATGATTGTCGGCGTGGCGCGTGAGCGACATATAGACAGCAAACGCATTGACGCCGATGAGACGGGCATAGCGGTCGTAGATCTCATTATCGGCCCAGAAGTGGCCGGGCCGACGCGCATCCCGCGCAATCCATTGTTCAACACTCATGGTGTTTCCTCCCGTGGGGGTTGCTGGCATGCGGCCAGGCGCAGCTCACGACGAAGCCGAGCAAGGAATCGCGGTCCTAGATTGGCCGCGATCTCGGCTTCACTCTTGGCTGCTAGGAAGTCGATTGAATCCTGACGCCAGCCATGCTCCGTGAGCAGCTCGCGGAGCTCGCGGGCAAAGTCTGATTCAGATGTGGTACTATGCATGCTCATAGAACCTCAGAATACAAAGCCGCCTCGACGTTTTGCCCGTCGAGGCGGCTGCTTTTAAGTCGGCGCACGATGCGCCCATCGGTGGTAGAGTTCGGACACCCTCCTGAGGGCAAAAGTCAGGAGGTCAATATCCCGGGCCACGCGGGACCGCATATCACTCGTGGCTCGGGATCTTCACGTCGCGTTCACCTCCTGCAACACTACGAGCGACAAACACGGGTACACTAGCACCTAGCTGATCCACCGGACGGGACCGCACATCACTCCCGATGCATCAGATCACGTCACTGACTTACCTGATACAACTGGCGAGTGACAGACTCTAGTGATGGAGTCCTGTCATGAGCTACCCAATGGTCCCGATCTCGACCTCGGACCTGGCCGAGTCCTTTCTCGACGCCAAAATCGCCAAGGGCCTGTCACCCAAAACGATCCACACCTATCGTGAGCGCCTGGCGCTCTTTGTCGCCTGGCTGGGTGACGGCACAATCACCCGCGACAATCTGCGCTTCTACCTGGCCCACCTGCAACGCAATCCCAGGCTGAGCAAGGCCACGGTTGCGGCCTATTTCCGCGACGTTGCCGTGTTCTGTGGTTGGCTGGTGACTGAAAAGCTCTTAGAAGCAAACCCGGCCTATAAGCTCGGGCCGCGTGTTCCCAAACGCAGGCCGCCGCACTACACCGAGTACCACGTTCGGCAACTGCTGGCCGTCTGCGATGCGCGCGACCGGGCGATCGTGATCGTGCTGCTGGATACGGGCCTGCGTGCCAGTGAGCTGACGAGCCTCAACCGCTCATCGTTCGATTGGGACACGGGCGGCTTCACGGTGATCGGCAAGGGTGACAAAGAGCGGGCCGGCTGGCTGAGCTCCTACGCCCAGGGTGTGCTCGTCGATTACCTGGACACGCGACACGATCGCAACCCGGCTGTCTTCACCGGGACGAAGGGACGCCTAACGCCGATCGGGGTCCACAAGATGCTCCATCGGCGCGCCGAACAGGTCGGCATCCGCGACGATGTGCGCCGGCTGATCCATTCGTTCCGCGTGACCTTTGCCAAGTCGTTCATTCAAGAGGGCGGCGATCTGGAATCACTGCGCGAGCTGCTCGGCCACGCCGACATCAGCATGAGCGCGTTCTATGCTCAGCTCGCGGATTCGGAGTTAGCTGAGGTCAAACACCGCGTCAATCCACTCGGTCGGATGATCGCGGGCGCAAGGATACCTGATTCTTACGAGGATAGCTGATTCAGACGCCGGACCGCGTGTTCTGGATCAGTTAGTTGAGGTTCGAATCCTTGTACCCCAGCCACAACTTAGTCGAGTCCACGGTGGACTCTGGATCATGTTCACCTGGTAAAGAGCTTCGAAAGGGGTTCTGTACCGGAGGTATGTGGGGATACTGACCCGTCGCCAAACTGAGCAGTAGAACCACAAACGAAGCGCCCGGACTAACAGCCTAATAAGCTGGTGTTAGTCCGGGCGCTTCGTGTTTCATCGTCACTTCGAGCTCGCTTTTTGGGCGGCCAACCTTTCGTTCATTCTTGTACGCTTCGATTTCTTCCCGCGTAAAGAACCAATAGCGTCCGGCAACTTGCCGTCCCATACGCCCTGCCTGCGCGAGTTCCGTGATGCGCTGGCGCGTCACGCCCAGCTCGCGCGCTGCGTCAGCGCCGGTCAACATATCATCAAGTTCCTGTAGCACCGTCAGCCCCTTTCCTGTGTCAACGAATATACACCGAACACTTGTGCGTGTCAACCATTTTCCAACCGTTGCCGAATAAATCATTGACAAGAGTAATGATAAGATGCTATAATCCTTTTTGTAGTCAAGGATTGTTCGGAACGTCGGACGGAACACAACAGCCCCGCAGGATCTAGTACATCCCACGGGGCCACGCATGGAGTAGACCATGACAGCTCAAATGGTAACACGGACGGTCACACCGGAGATGCTCACGGCAGGGTCGATGCTTGTTCGGATCGCCCATCCCGCCGATGCGAGCATGGCGCGGGCACTCGGCAAGGCCGAGCAGCGGTTGATCGACCAGGCATGGACGATCACCTGTGGCATCCTGCAGATCGCCTCATTCAGTCACCCGACGGATGTCAACGCCACCGACGGCCTTGAGTGTTCATGCCCCACATCAAAAGGTGTGTGCTATCACCGGGCAGCCTGGTTCATTCTTTCGACCATTGCCGCGTCGGGCATCAACCCTGTCGCGCCGATTCCGTTGCCGCTCTGTGTTGCCGAGGGCGATGACGAGCCGGGAAGTTTCTTAGATGGCGACTTCGACGGCTTCGCTGATGAGTCGCTGACAGGCTGGGACGAGTACGGCGATGTGATCCCGATGGCCCCGGTCGCTTTCGAGGAAGTTGACTACCTCCCGGTGTATGTGCCACTGGTCCGGCGCACACCGGCGCGCAGTGCGGAGCTGGTGCCCGCGCCCGGCTCTGACTTCGCCCGCGCCCAGGCCCTGGCTGATGAGCTCTTTGCAGCGTGATGGAGGGCAGCATGATCACGCTGAACACCTGGGCCGATCTCGCTGAGCTTCTGGATCTCATCCACGAATTGACCAGCGAGCACAGCCTGACTGACGAGGCGGCATTTGTGGCCGCGTGTGCCGAGCTGCCGGCGCTGCTGGAGCTGCCGGCGTCAACGCGGTATGCGCCGGCGCGCGTCGTTCTGTTCGACGATGACGGCCTCCCGGCGCGGCTGGGGGCCTGGTAGGTTCTCATGGAGGGAAGTATGGCAATTATCGCGTTTCTTCGCAACGACACGCGCACTGGCGAGGTCGAAACATGGTTTGAAGTTATGGACCAGGACGGCAAGACTATTGCCGTGGTAGACACAGAGAAGCAAGCTCGCAGCCTTGCGCCTGATGCTGTCATTGATTGGGATGAGGTCCGCTACCGGCAACGTCTCGCAGGGCAAGCCTGGTAGGGCTCTCAGCTTCCCCTCAGCATACTCTTATCCGTTCCCAAGACCACCGCTACACGAGTCGGTAGACTCCGACTCGTGTGCACCTTGCTTTTGTATTTTCTGAGAGGACATTGCAGTGTTTAACCGTGTACTTACTATTCTCCTGGCCGTTTGGCGTATCCTTGTGGCCGTTTGGCGCGCCTATGTGCGCCGTGTGCGTGCCGCAGAGGGCAGCCGCCAGATGGCCTGGATCATCGTGCCGATCTTCGGCCTGATCATGCTCTTTGGTATGCTCACGCCAACAGCCCCAGCCGCGCCCACCTCGGCTCGGCAGAAGTCGCCGCCAACCCGCACGTCAGCGCCAACCCGCACGCCGCGCCCACCGCGCAACACCCCGACCACAGCGCCCGACGTTGAGCAACCCGCAGCTATCGAGCCGACCGCAACGATCGAAGTGCCGGCCGAACAACCGACCGAGGCGCCGGTCGTCGACGCGCCTGCATCTGCGGCGGTGAGTGGCCCAGTCGCGCCCATCGGCGACGAGTGCCCGCCCGAGGCCATGATCAAGGGCAATCAGGGCACCAGCGGGTGGATCTATCATCGGCCAGGCGGCAGCTCGTATCGCCGCACCGACCCCGAGCAGTGTTTCGCGACGTCAGCCGATGCCGAAGCTGCCGGCTATCGAGCAGCCAAGCGCTGACGGCACAAGAGTTGATGGACTGGACCGAACGCTAGGCGCAAGCCCTGGTCATACGAACGGCTGCACAATGATGTGCAGCCGTTCGGCATTTAACGGTGCTCCCGTTTCAACGATTGTACCAGTGGTTCGTACTGGCCGAGATAGTCAATCACACACGATTCACACCAGGCTCTTGCCCACATATCCAAAATATACGGATCATCATTGGCGATCCGTTCCTTGCATATAAGACAGATCAGGATCGGTGTTGCTTGCGCTGGCATCCGGCGATTCTCCCATGGGGGCAGGGTGCGACCTTGACCGTCACCCCCCAGATTAAGCCAGAGGTCGCTGCCCTGATGCTACAATCCTAGCATGGATACTGACCCGCTGGTCTGTCTGGTTCGTCCCCTCTATGACGAGGACGGCACCGTGTATGCACCTGCCCGATCACTCATGGTTGTGGTCTATCAACAACTCGGCTTTATTACCACGTTCTGCCGGCCTGGTACGCGTGACCTGTACTACCTGATGGAACCTCCGTTGCCGTGGACCGCCACATAGCTTTTGAAGATGGCCCTTTGCACCTGCTATCGTAAACAGAGCTTTGCATAAGCTAAGGAACCTGATGAGATTTTGTTATGCCGACCCGCCCTACATCGGGCAAGCGCAGAAACACTATAGCCATGATCCGAACTGCGCGGAAGTTGACCACGCGCTACTGATTCCGCAGCTGCAGCGCGACTATCCCGATGGTTGGGCGCTCTCGTGCTCGTCTCCGAGCTTGCAGCAGATTCTTTCGTATTGTCCTACTGATGTCCGGGTGATGGCCTGGGTCAAGCCGTTCTGTGCGTTCAAGGCCAATGTGAATCCGGCCTATGCGTGGGAACCAGTGATAGTACTGGGCGGGCGCAAGCGCACACGGCAGCAACCAACCGTCCGTGATTGGCTGGCCGAGAGTATGACACTTCGGAAGGGTCTGACAGGCGCAAAGCCAGTAGCGTTCTGTTTCTGGATTTTTGATGTGCTGAACATGCAACCCGGCGATGAGTTGATCGATCTGTTTCCTGGCACCGGAATTGTTTCCTCGATCTGGCAGATGTACCAGGAACGAGAGCGCGGTGAGCAGATCGACTTATGGCCGATGATAGCGGCGTAGCTATTGTGAATCAGCAAACACGGGAATACCCCTCCACTCTGCTATACTCCGAACCGTCCGGCGCTCTCGCAGGGGCCAGACAAATAGAAACGCACCGATGGTATCAATCGGTGCGTTTCCCTTACCCTCAAAGGTACTGCCGATATACTAACCACCCTAACCACCCTAACCACCGTCTAACCACCGTCTAACCACCGTCTAACCACCATGTGACAGTTCTTGACACAACCCGTATAATCGAAGTGACCGCACAGTCGAGCGCGTAAGCGTATCCTGTGCGGTTTCCCGCGCGCGCTCGGCTGCTACGGGCTGAGGCGCAATGGACTTACTCATCTTCTTAGTTGTGGCATTGGTCATTCTGGCCTTACTCGGCTGGATTCTGACGCTCATCCCCATGCAACAGATCCTCCGCAACATCATCATGGTCATTGCCATCGTGATAGTCATTCTGATCCTGCTCCAACGCCTGGGCTACCTCTAATGACCGAGCTTGATGCAAAGCTCACCGTGTTGGTCCATCTGTTAATCCGGCTGTTTGTGTCCATGCTCGTGATCCTGTTCCTCACCGTGCTTGTGGCGATGCTTGTGGCCTTGCGCCAGGTTGGGGTGCTATGACTGAGCTTGACCAACGCTACCGCAAAGATCTACGCCACCCGGCTGGATTCGGCTATGGCCGCGTCTCATCTTCGAGCGGTGACTGGACAGGATGGCGACCCGGCAAAGCTACCTCACTGGTCATCCATAGCACCAACGGCAATAAAGGGTCAACCCTGGCAGGCGAGGCCGCATTTCTGCGCGACAGTAAGAACGTCTCGTGTAGTGACCTCATTGGCAAGGATGGCACCATCGTTGAGATATTGCCGGCTGGCATGGTGCCCTGGCACGCGGGCAGTTGCAAGCCACCGTTCGCCAACCACCTCTCCATCGGTATCGAACTGCACCATGCGGTCGGGGAGGCCTACACCTCGAAGCAGATGCAAGCCCTCACCGAACGCGTTCTTGAGTATATCGCCGTCTACCATCTCCCGGACACCCTGATAGAGACGCATCGGTTTATTGCGTTGCCGGCTGGCCGCAAGGTGGACCCAAGCGATTGGTCCGATGATGAGTTCTACGCCTGGCGCGCGAGCCTGTATAAGACCGACCAGCCGCTGGGAACCGTTGCGGTTGACCCACGCCTCAAAGCCTACTGGGAAAAGTCAGGTGGTATCTGGCAGAAGGACCGCTTTGCACCAGGCTATGCCCTGACGCCACTCACCAACGGCGTGCAGATGTTCGAGCGCGCCGGCCTGCGCCTGCATCCGGATGGGCAGATAGACGCGTTATTGCTGTCGGAGCTGGTCTGATGAAAACACCGCACGACACGCTGCTCGTCCGTCAGCTCCTCGCACCCGGTATGCCGCTCGTCTCAAAGGTGTACCAATGCGGCACGCAGATGCTCATCCAGTGGCGCAACCGTCCTCACGCGCTTGACCTTGAGGTCCACGAAGATGGCCGCGCCGAGTGGGAGTACGTCAACCTGGCAACGCAGGAATGGTGGGAGTTGGACCAGGACGCCGACGAGCCGATAGCAGCGGCTGCATGGAGCAAGCTCAGGCTCGTCACCGAGAGGCGGGCCGCATGAGACGATTTAGCTACATCCTCGCCGCGATCATCTGGTTGCCGCTGATCATGTCGAGCGTGCCCGTCCCACCAACCGCACCGACTGAGCCAATCGTGATTGATGTGCCGCCGTTCGGAACGGGCCTCAACTTCACCAACCCGCAGATCATCCGTGACCGTGCGGGCGTGATATGGGCGGCAACCCGCGCCGATAGCTCAATCGGTGGGCTGGTGTGGCGCGTGGATGGCTATCAGGGCACCGCACCCGGCCAGCGTGGGACACCAACGCAAGTCAACCCGACCAACCCGACCCAGTTCTTTGCCAACGGTGAGTTGGTCGTGATGCCGGACGGATGGCTTTGGTACGTGACCGTGCAGATTGATAACCTACGCGACCGTAACCCGTTAGCGCAGACCGCGTGGCCTGTACCGGGATGGACACCATGATCGTGCCGATTGCAAGTCAATCAGGCGCGCAATCGCGATATTTAGATATCTAAATACGGACAACTATGCCATTTCAGAAGGGCTGGAAAGGTGGTCCAGGCCGGCCACCGCAGAAAAAAGAAGATGGTGAGCAGATGGTCCTGCTAACCGTCTTTGATGAGGCAGCAGAGCGCGCGGCGACGATAGCGATGGTCAGACAGGCCAAGAAAGGCAACGTCGCAGCGTTCAAAGAGTTGATGGACCGCAAATACGGCAAGGTAAGCGAGAACGTCGATCATGGCGGCACAGTCGTTATCCAGATCCGAGAAGAGCGGGCACGGGCGCCCTCTGGGCACAAGATCCTCGACGCCGATTTTGGTTGAGCAGCCGAGGCTCCATCCCGCGCAGCGCACAATCGTCGCCGGCCACGCTCGGCAGACGGTCGTGTGCTGTGGCCGCCAGTTCGGCAAGTCAACCCTTGCTCAGCATCAACTGATGACCAAAGAGATGATCACGCAGCCGACCGCCTACTGCGCGCCTACTCACAAGATGCTCACGCAAGTGTGGCGCGAGTTGTGTGAACGGCTTGACCCAATCATTGTTCGCCGCCAGGAGCAAGCACACCGGATTGAGTTGATGAGTGGCGGTGTGATTGAAGGCTGGTCACTCGATGATCCCAACGCGCTACGCGGCCGGCGCTACAAACGGGTGATTGTCGATGAGGCCCGCCTCGTGTCCGATCTTGAACACACCTATTTTGCTGTCATCCGTCCGACGCTGGCACGGCTGCGTGGTGATTGCTACCTGATCTCGACACCGGCCGGCCTCGATGGATTCCATGCTCTGTTTCAGCGTGGCATGAATAAGGAATCCGGCTGGTCTGCGTTCCGCTTTCCAACCCATGCAAATCCCTACATCGCAGCCGCTGAGCTTGACGATATCAAGTCAATGTTACCCGCGACGGTGTACGCCGCCGAGATACTGGCCGAGTTTGCCGATACCGGACTCACCGTCTTTCGTCAGGACGATATAAGCGCGGCTGAGGATGGCGCAATCGGTGAGACAGCACCCATCACCGGACGGCGCTATCTGACCTCAGTGGACGTAGGCCGGCGTCAGGATGCGACCGTGATCGCAACCGTGGATACAACTGCCGATCCGTTTCAGCTTGTCGCGTTTGACCGTTTAGAACGTATCCCCTATCCGGTGATTCAGGCGCGTATCGCCGAGCGCGCGCGGGCCTATCCCGGCCGGCTGATTATCGAGAGTAATGGCGTCGGTGATCCCCTCATCGAGAATCTTGACGTGTACGCCGAGCCATTCGTGACCACGGCAAAATCAAAAGTGCAAGCTATCCAATCGTTGCAATTGCTGCTCGAACAACGGCGCTATAAGGCCAGATGGTCAGACCAGGCCAGGCGCGAACTGATGACCTACCAGTGGGATGACCGTTCTCTCACGCAGGATTGTGTGATGGCTCTAGCAATCGGTGCCGCGCATATGCGGATTCCGACAAGCGCGGGGATCTGGTGATGAGCACACGTCTGACAACCTTCACCCGCGACCGTCTGGTCAAGGCCAGTACCCGCTCACGCGATGCGACGTTTACGGCAGTTGGCGGCAGTTTGCGGTCACTGGCAACGTCAACGCTGTCACTGATTGCGGGCGTTGAGAAGCGCGGCTGGTCCATCGGGTTGGACGGCTACACCGCCCGCACGATTGACGCCTCCGATACCGGGACACTGCTCCAGCAGCTCACGCTCAATGAGATCGTGTATGCCTGTATGCGCGAACGCATGAAGGTGCTGATCACGCCCGCGTTCGTGGTAGAACGCCGCCAACCGGATGGCTCGTATCTGGTAGATGACCGGCACGCACTCACGGCACTCTTGCGCCGTCCTGGTCCGAACATCGATACCGCAACCCTGTGGCGCTGCATGGAGGCATCGTACGCATCGCTCGGCAGACTGTACCTGGAACCAAGCTATGGTCGTGGTGGCGGCCTTGCGGCACTCAATCCGCTCAATCCATCCTACATCACCGAGCGCTTTACGGATGGTGCGCTGGTCGGCTATGACTGGTCACCACCGGATGCGCGCATGGTGCGCTTCGGTGTGGATGACCTGATTGTGCGCCGAGCGGTTGACTGGGCAGATGTGCCGCCGCTGATTGCCGCGCTCGGCGCTGTCGAGGCCGACCAATTCTCGAATGACTTCATGCGCGGCTTCTTTGCGAACGCGGGCGTGCCGTCCGGTATCGTCAAGGTCAAAGGCTCCTGGTCAAAGGAACTCACTGATGCCTTCCGTGGGACGTGGATGGAACGCTTCGGACCAGGGGGTATGGCGGCCGGCGGCCCGGCGATCTTCGATGAGAACATTGAGAGTTATACAAGACTCGGCGTCAGCTTAAACGAATTGGACAATGAAACTTTACGCATGTTCATTGAAACACGTATCTGTATGTGCTTCGGTGTGCCGCCGCTGATCATCTATGCGTATGCCGGCCTACTCAAAGCAACCTATAGCAACCTTCAAGAGGCATGGGCGAGCTACTGGGATGCGACAGCACTGCCACTTTTGAAAGAATGGCAAAATTGGATCGACTTTGCACTCCTTACCCAATACGAAGATCGTGATGATGTGCTGCTCGGTAACGTGCGGTCCAGGTTCGATCCAACGGGCATAGGACCATACCAGGAAGATGTCGACGCGAAGATCACGCTCTACCGCGACGCCTATGATGCGGGCGCTGTCACGATGAACGAACTACGCGCCGTGATGGGGCTGGCTGGCCATCCTGACGGCGACGTATTCAAGGCACCACCGTCACCACCCGTTCCGTGGCAGCTCCCACCAACAGACCCGCAGGAGGCCCTGGCAGCCACCGAGAGCGACGAAGCGCCGATAAAGAGTCTGCCGATCGTGCATAACGTCAAAGCCAAGCCAAAGCCAACACCGAGGCTTGACGCCGATGTACAGAAGTACCTCAAGAATGAGTATGCGAAGGGCCGGCGCGTGGTCATCTCAGAAGGTGCTGAGGGTGCGGTCGTTGCACTCGAAGATGCGCTGGACAGCGGGACGGGGTTATTCGGCATCATGGGACCAGCCGAGCGCAAAGCCTACACCGAGTCATGGAAGCAGGCCGCACTCAAGATTGATTGGGACGTGACGCTCGATACGGGCGATGTGACCCGCGCGGTTGACCTCCTGGCCGAACGCTGCGTGGGCATCGCGGGCACGACCCGGCAAGAGATTGCCGACCTGATTATCAAGGGCACGCAGGAGCAATGGTCGGATGCTGAGATTGCCGAGAAGATCGGCGAACTGGGCTTTACCCGCTCAGCGGCACGCGCGCCACTGATCACCCGCACTGAGCTGGCAATCGCAAGCACGACCGCTGCCAGGGATGCGTACCAGGCCAGCGGCATTGTCTCTGAGCTTGAATGGTTGACCGGACCTGATCCGTGTCCAGAGTGCCAGGAACGCGACGGCAAGCACTATGCACTCGACAGCGCACCAGAGTTGCCAGCGCACCCGGCGTGCGTTTGTGATTACGCCCCGATTGTGGCCGCAACGATGGAGGTGGCACCATGAACTTCTTTGAGATCGACAAGTTGAAAGTCCTCTCTCCGGTGGATGGCGATGTGATTGTCGTCACTTGCCACGGTCATATGAGTGAAGCATTCGCAAAGCAAGTGAAAGAGAAGATCAGTGAAGCCTTACAGCTTGACGGCAAGGATGTACAGATCGTTCTGATTGATGAAGATTTTGAGTTCGATCTGATTCGAGGGGAGAAGGCTGTCAGTCTCAGAGCATTCCTGAACGATCCGGCGTCCCCATCGCTGAAAGGTGGTGTGACAGTATGAGTGACGATCTACGCGCGGCTGAGGCGTTGGCCGCGTTGCAATCACTGAATCCTGACCGCATTGAGTTCAAGGCCGATATACCGACCTCTGTCCTTGACATTGATAACCGTGATGTGACCACGCTCTTCTCGGTGGACAACCTTGATAGCGTTGGGGATATTGCCGAAGTATCGGCATTCAGGAAGTCGATTGCTGAGCGCAGCGGGCGCATCCCGCATTTATTCATGCACGAAACCGCACAGCCTGCCATCGCTCGGATACTTGAGTTCCAACCATTGACCCGCGCCGAGCTGCCGACCGATGTGCAACAGGAGCATCCTGAGGCGACCGGGGGGATGGCGTGCGTGTCACGCTACCTCAAGAGCGGTCGTGGCGCTGAGGTGTTCGAGGGTCTGTCGGAGGGTATTGGCTACCAGGCCAGCTTTGGGTATCAGGTGGTCCGGTCTGAAAACAAGACACTGAGCAACGGACGCAAGGCGCGCGTTATCAAAGAGTTGCGCTTGTTCGAGGTGTCCACAACCTTACCCGGCCACGCCGCCAACGCTGCGACCCGCACACGACTCGGCAAAGCCCTTGAGTTGCTTGAGGAAATGAAAGCAGGCTGGCGTCACGGCCAGCATAACGATATTGCCATTCTGAATCAGATCGCTGCCCTGGTCGCAAGCCTGGGCGCGAGTAATATCACGCTGATCGACGCCGCGCCGCAGGCTCAGCCCGCACGCACCTCGACTGTGATTGATGACCTTCTCTCCGAAGTCAGTTCAATCTACGAGGTGTCCAATGTCAGCATACGCGGCGAGATTGAAGCAAGACATGAAGCCGAAGCTGGAAGAGCTTCGTGAGTTAAACCTGATCGATGCCCCCACCGATGAGCAGAAGTCGGCAATCGACAGTCTGACCGTCTCACTCAGCACGATGAAGGCTGAGTACGACAAGGCCATCGAGCGGCACCAGAAGTCGCTCGGCGCCGAGTCAATGTTTGAAAGTCTCAGCGAGCCGGCACCGCAGCCGCGCGCCGTGTATGAGAAGTCGTCTATCGGCCAGCAGAGCGAAAGCAAGGGCTGGTTCGATACCGTTGTCGAGAGCAAGAGCTTCAAACGCGGCATTGACGACTTTATGAATGTCCGTGAAGTCATGCCGCTGACGAAGCTGTTCCCCGGCTTCTCTGAGGCCAAGGCGGTGTTCATCCCCGGCAACCTGGATAGGTCGGGTGGTCTGGTTGACGTATTCAACAGTGCGACCCAGCCGCGCAAGCGCCATCCGGTGCTTGACCTGATCCGCACGGTGCCGACCAACCAGTTCAATATCAACTATCTGCCGCTAACGTTCACGAATAACGCCGCCAGTGTTGCTTTAGGTCAGCCTAAACCAGAAAGTACGAACACTGGTGACATTTTGACTCTGACGCAGACGACAATTGCACATTGGAAGGAAACTGTCCGACAAGTATTGAAATACATCCCGCAGTTGAGGGGTGAGATCGAGACTGAGTTATCGGAAGGCGTGCTGGAACGACTGGAAAACCGCGTGCTGCACGGCACCGGCGTTGCGCCACAAATGAACGGCGTACTCAATCAGGTCACTAACACCGCAGGCGGCGATGACCTGATTGAGCAGCTTTTCAACGCCACCGCATCGGTTGAGTGGGCGGGTGGCGTGGTTGACGCGATCCTGGTCAATCCGCTTGATTGGGGCAAGTTGGTTGAGTGGGAGTACGGCAACAATGCGAACCACCCGGTCATCACCGCCAACTCCTTCAACGGCTATCCGGTCGTCAAGTCGCGGTCACTGGCGGCTGGTCAGGCCATTGTCG
>Ga0105347_1000262_pt1 | contig 25976 bp, 20 predicted proteins | sample EasRivMeERMLT890_FD_89677 | JGI IMG/M metagenome (GOLD analysis project Ga0105347, IMG submission 89677) | Soil microbial communities from meander-bound floodplain in the East River, Colorado, USA - East River MetaG ERMLT890 | ecosystem: Environmental > Terrestrial > Soil > Floodplain | place... | reverse complement strand
TTCCCCCTTCCCCCTACCCCCTTCCCCCTTCTGTTTCGCATAAGCTCGCCGCCATCCCGTCGAAGTGGCGAGCGCAATTGTCACAGTCAGACAGAAGAGGATTTGCGCAAGGCTGGCGTGTGCGATCGAGATCGCGTCCGGCAGGTACCAGAGCACGGTAATGCCGCCGAGAATCCCCTGGAGAATGACGGCGCCAAGCGCCAGGTATCCGAGCCTCCGGACCCACGGCCGCGGTTCCGTGCGCCCAAGCCAGACGGCCAGGACAACGATCAGAAACCCGACGGTGCTCGCGATCAGCCGATGCGTGTGCTCGTAAAAGATCCCGCCGACCATCTTGCTCATCGGAAACGCAAACATGAACCAGCCGTAGGTATTCGGCCAGTCGGGGACCGAGAGGCCCGAGCCCGTGCTCGTGACGAGCCCGCCGGCGAAAATCAGGACGGCCGTGGAAGCCGCAACGAGCGCGGCGAAGAGCCAGAGCATTTACGCGCCTTTGAACGTGAACGCGATGTCTTTGGTTTCCTTCGCCCCGATCGTGACCATCTGCGTCTGCGTGCCCAGCTTCTCGTGCCACGCTTCGATCGTATAAGTCCCGGGCGGCAGGCCTTTGAGTGAGAACGTCCCGTCCGGGCCGGTCACGGAATAGTACGGATGCTCGAGGACCCCGACCCACGCGTTCATCCAGCTGTGGACATCGCACTTGAAGGGCACCATCACTTCCGTCGTGCTGAAGGTGTGCGTCATCTTCATGCCCTGGATCGGCTGGCCGGCGTTGAATTCCTTGTTCGCTTTCGCCAGGCCGTGGACGTTGTGGAGCGTGTTGTCGCTGTTGGTGATCTGCATCGGCTGACCGACCTGAATGCCTATCACGTGCGGCGTGTAGTGGCAGCCCTTCTGATCGAGCATGACGGGCTCGGACGGCGCCGCGAACTTACGGTCGCCCAGTCCATCCTTGACGTAGACGAACACGTTCCCCATGGCGCCATTGGCCCCGACTATCTGGGTTTCCGTCGTGAGACCCGAGTTCGCGGTCTCGCAGTACGGATCCGAGCTCAATTTGATCGGCTGCGGTGCCGGCGGCGTGCCTTCAAACGTCACCTTGCCGCTCACGTTGCCGGTCGTTTCCGGATCGATCGGAGCAGCCGCCGGGGCGGTTGCTCCGGAGCTTGCGGGCGCGGTGCTTTCATTGGCTCCGCCGCCGCAGGAAATGAGGAGCATTGCCGCCGCGCACGCCACCGCGCACGACAACCTGTCAGACAATCGACTCATTCGAGGGTCTCCAAACTGTTGATTATGTCACGCGCCGCCGGCTTCCCGGACCTTGCGGAACACGCGATCCTGCATCCACTTGATATCCCACCACTCAACGGGATTGACCGCTGTGCCGTTGACGAGCACGGTGAAATGCAAGTGGTCGCCGGCTGCGAGGCCGGTCATCCCGCTCAGGCCAAGGACCTGCCCTTTCTCCACCTTGTCTCCCACCTTCACACCGATCGACGAGAGGTGGCCGTAGAGCGTCTGCACGCCGAGGCCATGATCGATGATCACGCAGTTGCCGTAGATACCGAGATACCCGGCATGGACGAGCACGCCGCGCTGCGCGGCGAGGATCGGCACGTGCTGGGTGACGGCGAGATCGAAGCCGAGGTGCACCTGGCGATCGATCTCCTTCCCCATGAACGTATATGTCCGGAAGTCCGCGAACCTCGCCTCGACCGCGGCGTTGCCGAGCGGCTGGAACGGTTCTTTCCACATCATTTCCGGCGCGGTCTTCTTCGCCAGCGCCGCGATGGTCTGCGCGTTCTGCCGACGCAAATCGCTGTTGATGTGGACGAACGTCTGCACGACATCGTCCGGCGCCGTCGACAGCTGCATCTCGGGCGTATTCGCGACGATGGGCGGCACCACGCGCGCGACCCAGTTGTCGATCGGAATCGTGCTGCGCGAGAACGGCTTCGTGAACGCCATGTGATCAACGGCCGCGAGCGCGGTGTTGCCGGCGGGATCGGTCGCGAACACCGAGATCGGCGTGTTCACGTCCTGGTCGTACGACAGCGCGAAGAACGCGACATGCAGCGCCGGATCGTTCTGGACGCCGATGGCAGTGGCGGGGAAGCCGGGATACGTGCGATCGCCCACCCGAACGCCTGATTCGACGTCGGCGGGCGTCGCGCGATAGACGACGAACTCCGCGCCACCGAGATTGACGTAGTGGAACGTCGACAGGATGGACGCCTGCGGCGGCTCGAGGCGCACCTGCACGTCGCGAGTGGCCTCGGTTGACGCGTTCCGCATTCCGTAGAGCACGGGCCTCGCCGTGCGCACGATGATCCGCGCAGGGCCCTGCTGGAGGGCCGGGATCGCGCTCTTGCCGATCGGCCGCATCACGTACAAGCGATCGGCCGCGTCCTGCTTTGTTGTTGCCTCCGTCGGTTGCTCGATGCTGAAAACCGGATACGACTTGCCGCCCTGCTCGATCGCGACCTCGAGTTGCGAAAACTGCCCTTGCGGCGCTTGGACCATCAGCTCCAATGTGCTCGATTGGCCCACGAAGCGATCGGGTTGCCGGAACTCAACTGTTGGACCAGGCTGGCGGCCCGCCCAGATCCACGCGGCGCCACCGCAGATGACCGCGAGAAGGATCAGGAAGGCGAGGAACTTGCCGAGTGTTCGCACCTAGTCATGATACTGCCCGTGGTAACATTTTCAGGTTCCCGCAGGGCGCGCCGGATCGTCCAGGGGTCAGGACACATGGTTCTCAGCCACGGGACCGGTGCGTAAACGGTTCGCGATGGCGGTATCGTCTAACGGTTAGGACGGATGGTTCTCAACCATCAAATCGGGGTTCGATTCCCCGTACCGCTACCAGAAATCGATTTCGAGAAATTCCTGTCTAGGAAGTCACCAGCTGGCCGACTCTCAAGCAATTAACCGTCCGGAGAGAATCGGTAGGCTAGTGTGCACTTGTGAATAGCTGCCGGGAACATCGGCGAGATACGCTCGCTCAGAGGAGCATGATCATGAGTGCAAGCCATAAACCCACCGACACACATCTGCGTCAACATCGGGTGAAAAAGCGGAACAAGCTGCGCGCGCGGATCGCGGCAGCACCGGCGACCGGACGGGCTGCGCTCGAAGCAAAAGTGCAGCGAACGTATTCACTATCCCACTCGATGATGAAAGAGAAGCTGCCTCCAGCTGTGGTCTAGCCCCGTGAGTGCTCAGACTCATAGCTGAGCGGTCGCTAGGCGTCTCCCTCGGCAGACGATCCCGCAGAAATTCGCATTCCCGCCAATTGCCTGGGGTCCTGATAACTGGGTCTGGACCGCAGGATCACGCGGCGATGCCTCCAAATTCGACGTTCTCGAGGGAACACCTTTTGTCATAACCCCGTCCGGTACCAGACCTAGTTCGCGGTCTCCTCAGCGGCCGCGTTATTCATTACGCTAGTCGACGCCACCCAGGGTCTCGGGTACCTGACCTGGGCTAGGATGCTGCCTTCGGCGATGTCGTCATCTACCCGTCCTGTCGACTCGTTGCGACCAACGGATCTGGTGACGCACTCGGTCTGGGAATTCGTTTCCGACGATGATCCAAATGAAACGCATGTCCATCCGGTCGCGGAGCGTCCAACCAATTCATTGGAAAATCGGGTTGTAGGTGCCGAGGTGGAACTCGCGAACGGATCTCGGGTGTGGGCCTTACTAGGAAACATCGACGTCAATGATGCTCGGCGGACGCGTCACTTTCTCACGGTGTCAGTGTTCGTACGGGAAGAGTGGTTTCACTTAGCCCGCTATCACGACGTCGATTGTGAGGTGCGAGGTCCGGCACAGTTGGCAATGGCATTGGGACTCGGCATCGACGACATCTTCCCGATTCGGTACAACATCGGCCCGTGGGTATCTGCTGCAGCGGACTCTGTTGTCGGGAGGGTCGACGCCGAGCCGCTCGAGCGGCTCTCGCGCACAGAGTTGATTAGTTTGGCGCTATATAGCGAGGCCGGCTGAGCAGCATTGGAGCCGGTATACGTCACGTGAATCACGCGGCGATGCCGACAAATTCGACGTTCTCAGGGGAACACCCTTTCTCATAACCCCGTACCGGTACCAGAAAATCCGATTGGACGAATAGGGCGCGCGCTCGGGTGCATCAGACGCTCCGCGTGACGCCAGCGATGGAGGCTGGCGTCCGAATCACGTTTGGACGGTTGAGGAAATCATCGCGCTACCGTCATAGCTGGGGTTTGAGGAAGGGACTGGCTGGCGTGAGCGGACATCTTTCGAGTTGGCTTGTTGTACTCGCCATTGTCGCTTTTTGGGGATGGGTCTTGCGGCGGGGGTTCAAAACGACGAACCGGCGCAACAAGCGGGTCTTCATCGGCTGTGCGCTCCTCGTATTCCTGGTATTGCTGTGGAACGTTTTCCGTTCGCTGACCTCCCCAAACTGACCCACTACCGCGCGCTCGGCCGAGTGGTCGCCGAACTCGGCAGGCGTATACTCCGTCGTCATGTCCGTAGACGAATATCGACGCCTCAAGCAAACCTTCGATGACGATACTGCCTTCGAGGGCCTTCTTCGCGAAGAGAGGGTGGCGGATCATTTTCGATCGCGCGGCTACGAAGTGCTCAGCGAGAACGACGAACAAACGCGAGCAATGTTTGGAATTCCGAAGGGCGGAAAAGCGGCCGACATCGTAGTTCGAGTTTCGCCGCATCGAGCGATTGTCGCGGAGGTGAAGGGCCGGAATGGAGTCGATGACGCTCTGGTTCAACTCGACGCGACACTGAGGCCGGTCCGCGCACGGTTTCCGTTTGTTGAGTGCAAGGTATTTACTTCCATTCGTCCGCCTACCGGAGATACGTTCACGATGCGCGGCGGCAACTTCTCACCTCTGGGCTACCGCGCCGTCAGACTCTTCCACTCAGGGTTTCCAGGCGAATGGCCCCTTTGGCGAATCAATTTTGACGGGAGCACAGCAGTTGTGCGGCTGGGCACTGAGATCGTCAACGTCGTGTTCGGCCTGTAGCGACGCAACTGGGAATTGGCGTCTTCGCAGACGTGAACCACGTAGGCTACGGTTCCGGCCCGACTGGCTCAGCAGCGCAGTAGCGATTCTCTATGCGGCGACCCCGGCGAACAGGACGTTCCAACCTTTGTCATAACCCCGTACCGCTACCAGAAAATCCCAAATCCCAAATCCCAAATCCCAAGATCCAATTCCCAAATTCCGATTGCCGATGTGCACGGCGGTATTCAGCTGGGTCAGGTGAGTTGCCGAGCCCTGGTGCAGGCGTTCATCAACAGGGCCAGGGCGTACAAGGGGACATGCCAACCTTCCTCATAACCCGTACCGGTGCCAACCTCGGTCCAAGAACCGTGAGCGCGACCAGGTTACTCTCTACGGTAGCGACATCAAGCCGAGCGTGACGAGCAGCGGGATGATCACGGCAACGAGCGCCTCGCCGGCGATGAGGCCCGACGCGCTCGCAATCGCGTAGGTCTTCTGCGTCTCGGGCGACACTCGCGCCCATACCCGGTCCAGTACAGCGCCGATGAAGATGACGGTCACCGCGCTGACCGGAATCAGCATCGCAATGCCGACGCCTGCAGGCGACGGTATGAACGGCCGCCACGACCTGCGTTGCTCGAGCAGCGTCAGGAGGATGCCGATCAGCGCGCCGACCCCGGTGGAGGTCAGCATCCACGACAGGCGCGCGGCGGCTTCGGCGGTGAGCCCGCCGCCCGACAGGTCCTGCGTCACCAGCTTCGCGAAGCCGACCCAGCGCTGCGACGTCGGGCTGAGGAGCTGCGCGCTTTCGCCGACGATGCCGTAGGTGTCGCGGAGCAGGGGATACATCACTGCCAGTGCCAGCGCACCGACTGGCACGGCAATCAGCTGCATATAGGTGAGGATGCGCGGCGTCGATCCGATCATGGCACCGGCGCGGAAGTCCTGCATCAGGCCTTCCGATTCGGCGGCCACGGCGCCGGTGATGCCGCTCGACACCATGCTCGCGCGCAGGTTGCCGGGCGCAATGACCGCGAACATCGCCTGCATCACGTTGGTCATGGTGCTGATTGGGCCCCAGTTGGTCTCGCCGAGCACGCGCAGCGCCACGAGGCCAAGGGGCATTGACAGCAGAATGGCCAGCACCGAGTGCCACACCGGCGTGGCGAAGAAGAACATCTGTACGGCGATGAGCGCCACGCTCGAGAGGCTCGCACCAATCACCACCCAGCGCAGCGGCAGGTCACCGCTTGTCGCGTCGGCGGCAGCGAGCGACCGGAACGTGGACATCAGCGCGCGCCAGCGCAGGAACAGAGCGCAGATGCCGCCGGCGACGAGCATGCCCACCGACGGCCACATCACGAGCAGCAGCACGTCCACCCGCCGGCCGCCGGGTGCGAGCAATCCCTCCGTGACCAGCCACGGCGGCATCAGCACCCACGCGACGATGCCGCCGAGCAGCATGCTGGCGCTGATGCGCAGGCCGATGATGATGCCCGAGCCGATACTGAGCAGCGACACGCCGAAGCCGAGCCCGACGCGGGCGGAAAAGTCGTTGAGGACGAGCGGAATCGTGTCCCGCACCCACTGCAGCACGGTGGCGAGGAAGACGAAGCCTGACGCGGCGAGCGCGGCCATCATCGCGAAGGCTGACTTACGCGCCTGGGGTCCGTGGGCGTCGAGCGCGATCAGCGTCTCGCCGGCGGCGATGCCGTCGGGAAACGGCAGGTTCTCGTCGTCGATGAAGTGCTTGCGCAGCGGCACCGCGAGGAACACACCGAGCAACCCCGACACCGTGAGCCACGCCCAGGTCTGGCCCAAGCTCAGGTTCACGTCGAAGCCGCTCCCCGGCTCGAGCCGTAGCAGGTCGAACGCGGCCAGCAGCCAGCAGAGAAACGCCACCTGGCCCGCAGACGTGCCCGCAGTCTGGACGACGTTGTTTTCCCAGCGGTTGTAGCTTTTGGAGAACAGGCCGAGCGCAAGGAACCCGAAGAACGCCGACACGACCGAGATGTTCGGGCCGAAGCCGAACTTCAGGACCATGTAGGGATAGGACGCGCCGATGACCAGCGCGACGAGCAGGCCCACGACCACGGAGCGCGGTGTGAACTCGCGAATGTGAGACGGCTTGTGGGGGCCCGGTGACGACATGCGGCGGATTGTATGCGGCCTCGGCCCGCGGTCAACCCGGCGCGCGCCGAATCACGCCACTTTCTTCGTCGACTTGCGTGCTGCCCGGTCCAACCTTTGTCATAACGCCGTACCGGTACCAAAAAATCCCAAATCCCATTCCCAAGATCCAAATCCCATGGCGCGTTAGAATCCGCTCGGCTCTTCGTTACGACGCATGGCGGAGACGATCTCATACGGCCCTGGCCGAGTCCCAGGATCGAAAGAGAGCCACACATCAGGCGTTGAGTCCGCATTGTCCGAACGACTGGAGAGGCCCATGTCTATCACCAGAATCGTCGGGTGTTCCCTTGTGCTCAGTCTTGTCGGGATCAGTGGCGACCGCGTGCACACACAGCAGGCGCCGCCGTTCCAGTTTCATCTCCGCGAAGCGACGATTGCCGATGTGCACCGCGGTATTCAGCTGGGTCAGGTGAGTTGCCAAGCCCTGGTGCAGGCGTACATCAACAGGGCCAGGGCTTACAACGGGACATGCAATCAGCTCGTCACCGAGGCCATGGCGCCGATGTTTCTGCCCGGCTACGGTGAATACGCCGCGGCGGTCACGGCCACAGCGAGCCTGCTGCCGGGCGACCCGCGGAAGACGCCGCCGATCGAGTTTGGCCGGATGGAGCCGACGGCCTCGGACCCCACCGTGCAGCAGCAGTTCGGCATGACGGTCGGCATCCCGAACGCAGGGCAGGTGCGGGCGCTGGGAATGATCAATATCCGCGGCGAGCGGTCCGTCACCTGTAAGGGGGATTTCGATCGGCATCCCTCGGCCGGTCCGTTGCCGGCGGGGGCGCCGAAGGTGTGCGAGGAGTTCCGCCGCCAGCCGGACGCGCTGGAGCGCGCGGCGGAGCTGGACGCGCAGTACGGCCGCAATCCGGACTTGCAGAATCTGCCGATGTACTGCATTCCGTTCTCGTTTAAGGACTCGTACGACGTGAAGGACCTGCGGTCCACCGGCGGCGCGGACGCGCGCTACGACATCGATTTCCCAGCGCGCGATCACACGCTCGTCGCCGAGCTCCGGCAGAAGGGCGCCATCATCTACGCGAAAGCCAACACCACCGAGTACAACGGCCGCGGTCCAGGGGATCCGGGGGGCGGGAACCAGCCGACGAAAGTGCTGCCATCGACGCTTGGCTATCAGCGCAGCACGTGGGCCGGCAACCCATGCAACTCGTACGACCAGACACGGGCCGCATCGATCGGGTCGAGCTCGGGGTCGGGCGTCTCGGTGAGCACGAACCTCGTAATGTGCAGTATCTGCGAGGAGACGGGGCAGTCGTGCCGCGGGCCAGCCAATCACAACTCGGTGGCGCTCATCCTGCCGCACAAGGCGCACCTATCGTTTCTGGGCGGCGCGATCGGCGCCGAGATTTACAACGACCGCGCGGGCATTCACTGCCGCTCCATCGGCGACGCCGTGAAGGTGCTCGACGCGCTCAAGAATCCCGACCACGGGTACTACGACCCTCGCGACATCTTCACCACCGTGCCGCGCTCGAGCCTGCCGTCCGAGCCGTACGCGCGCGCCGTTACAGAGGGAAGACCGGGCGCGCTCAAAGGGATGCGGATCGGGATCATCCGCGAGTTCATGGTGAAACACGCAAAGGTCGACGAGCCGATCGTCGAGGCGGCCGCCACCGAAATGAAGGCGATGCTGGGCGGCCACCTCGGCGCGACGCTTGTCGAGTCGGTAACGCCCGGCTGGGTGGACGATCCCGACATCGAGAACATGTCGACAACGATCGATCGCGCGATCGCGCAGCTGGCGCCGGTACTCTATCCGGACCTGCTCCTCCGATTAACTGCGGCCAACGAGCCCTTCTATCCGGACTTCGCGGCGAAGGTCAAACCCACCGAGTTCGGCCCAGGGGTGACAAGGGGCACGGGAGCGATGGCGGCGGCCGACTGGATGCTCCGGTGGGCGGAAGGGCTCGAGCCGTCGCCGCGCAACCTGACCCTGCGCAGCGTGCTCGCTGGCGGCGAGGCGCAGTCGCGCACGTTCCGTTTCCATATTCCGCAGTACCTGAGCCGCCGGGCGAAGGACTGGGCCGACCGAGGATACACAGAAACACTCGTCGACTGGCCGTCGCTCAATGCCCGATCGAAGTTCTGGGGCGACGACCAGCGTGCGGCGTTCAAGAACTGGGAAGAGATCGACAACCTCTACGAGCCGCCCAAGGGCATTGCCGACAACATGCAGCGGCGTGAGTTCCTGCAGCGCGTGATGATGAAGGTCCTTCAGGACAACAGGCTCGATCTGCTGATCCAGCTCCATACGGCGCTGCCCCCGGGCAAGATCGGGCTGGCGCTGGAGCCCAACGTGAACAGTCGCGCGATCTCGTACCCGCTCGGCCCGAACGCTGGCATCACCGAAATTCTGATACCGGCCGGCTACGTCAAAGTCGCATACGACCCGGTGTTCGAGCTCGCCACCGACGCCAACGGCCGGCAGTTCTACCGCGGCCGCACCGGAACAACGCCGACCGAAGCACCGGCGCCCGGCATCCCGTTCTCGATCAATTTTCTGGTGGAGCCGGGGATGGAGCACCTGGCGCTGAAAGCGGCCTCGGCCTACCAGTCGGCCTCGAAGCGCCGTGTGCCGCCACCGGCCTTCCGGCCCCTTCCGCGCGAGCCGTAGGTGTGATGCCGGAAAGAGTACACGATGGCCAACGACACGGGACCGGGTTCGAATCCGTTTACGGGGGCGTTCTTGTCGCCGATTCGAACGCTCGTGGTCGGAACTACACTCCTGAAAGAACCAACCTTCGTGCACATTGCATAAACGTGATGTCGCATTCGGAAACGTAAGTCGCTGTCGAGCCTGAGCTTCGAACCGACGCGCACTCCTTGCGTGAATTGACGGCACGCTCCTCGCACAGCCGAGGCTCGCTCCCATCTGCAGCCTTGTTGGCTGTCCAACCAACACTCTTACGGGATTTTGACGTCGCCGATGTGGCTTCGACGCTAGCGGTGTCACCCGCGTCGGGCTCCCGGTAACGCCGATAGGAGAACGCCGAAGTGGTCCACCGAACGACCTGCACGTGTGCCGCGGATGGAAATACCTCTCGAACGTCGTCACTGACATCGAGCGCTGCAACGACATCACCGACCGCCAAGTCGCGGACAGACAATTCCAGCAAGGGCAGTGAGTGGAAACAGACATTGAGGGAAGCGCAATCGCCGAGAGACTGGACGCGAACGGGTCTGGTCGTTCTGGCCATGCTCATCGTGCTCGTATCGTCATCGCTTCCAGCCACGGCACAATTGCACGACCACAAGTCAGGTCTCGCGCATGGCATTCCCGATCTCTGCGCACAGGACAGCACGTCGACGCACGTGCTCGGGGGACAGAACCGAACACTGTCGGGGCCGCTGACCGTCTCGTGTCTCGGCATTCAAGGCAACGTCACGCTGGATAGCAGCTCGCGGCTTCGTGTCGACACGATCCTCGTCTACGACAGTGGCTCGCTCACGGTGCAGAACGGTGCACAGATCACCTTTCGCGATCACCCGATCGATACTTTCGGTGATCCAGAGCAGTACGGGCACGGTCTCATCGTGTTCGGGAAGTTGCGCGTAAACGGATCCGCCGTGGCTCCGTTTGCCCGCTTGACGAGCGACGTTCCGAAAGGGGCCATGACCCTGACGCTGTCGGTCCCCGCAAGCTGGACGGCCGGCCAACGACTGCTGCTGCCGGATTCCCGCCAGATTGCCCCGACCGATTTGCTCAACAACGGGTTTCCCGGCAATGGCGTCGCGGTTCGAACGGTGGATCAGTCTGAAGTGGTGACGATCGGCGCAGTGAGCGCGAACACGATTACACTGACGGCGCCCACACAGTACGCCCATACCGGGACGCACGCGCCGGCGTTGCAGGGGCGGCCTGCCATCGACCTTTATCCGCACATCGCAAACCTGTCTCGCGGCGTGATCTTTCGGTCGGAGAATCCCAACGGCGTTCGCGCGCACGCGCTCTTTACGCAGCGCGCCGATGTGCAGATTCGTGGCGCTGGATTTGTCGACATGGGGCGCACGACCGGCCGCAGGCTCGATGACACCACATTCAATGCGAGTGGCGCGGTGACGCACATCGGGGCCAATCAGCGCGCGCGCTACCCGGTCCATTTCCATCACGTATTCGGCCCCCAAACCACCGCGGATTCCTATCAGTTCGTGATCGCCGACAGCGTTGTCGAGCACGGGTTGAAATGGGGGATAGCGGTCCATAACTCGGCATGGGGGCTGGTGCAGGACAACGTGGTGTGGGATGTCGCCGGCGCGGCGTACATCACTGAGGATGGGAACGAAACGGAGAACGTGTTCGACCACAATATGGCTGTCTCAGTCGAAAACCGCGTGTACGACTTATTGCCGCTCTTCACGTATGACACCGAGATGAATCGCGGGACGGCGTTCTGGTTCAAGGCCATGAACCAGTCAGTCACCAGGAACGTCGTCTACGCGTCGCGGTCGTGTTACGCGTGGTATACCGGCAACTCCGAGGGCGAACCGTCCGATCCCGCCAGTGCTTCACATCCGCAGCGCATTCCGAAGTTTCGTGGTGCAGACACAAGTGTGGACGCCAACATCAAGATGGTGCCGACGTTTGTGCGCCCGATGCTTCCCATCGACAACAACGAGTGTGCGAGCGCCTCGCATTTTGGGATGGAAGTGTGGTGGACGCAGGCGGGGCTCGAGGGGCTGCGCCCCGACGTCACGTTTCAGAATCTGCCGTTCAAGAATTCGACGTTCTGGCGCATCGGTGGCGTGGACCGCGCGGGGCAACTGCAGGGCGGTGCGATCTCCGTGCACTACGCGGACGCGGTCTTCGACGGCGTCACCGCGGTGAACGAAGGGGGCTCTGGCCTGGCGGTCGTCGCGGTGAATGACGGCGGCGGCATGGGCCTCGGGAACGGCTACGGCACCATCGCCAATGCGGACATTCGCGGGTTCGACACGGCGTTTGCACACGGTGGACAGCTCGCCCTCCCGGCGCATTGGCGGTTCACGAACGCGTTCTTCCAGTCCCGCAATGGCATTCCGCTCACCAACGTCGGCGAGCAGGCGTCCATCCCACCCGCGATCGACGGCTCGCAGATCGCGACGGTCGACTTTACGAACGTGACGTTCGCGCCGGTCGGCAGCAGTCCGCTTAAAGCGATTCAGACGACGTTCATCCGCGACACGAGCCGGGGCCTTGAAGGGCGGCGGCGCATCAGGATCAACGTGCGCAGCCATCAGGGTGTGGCGGGCGACGACTTCCGCGTCTACTTCACCGGGCAGGCACCCGATGCACCAGCGCCGGGGCCGAATACGAACCAAGGTGGGGACCCGTACTCATTCGGCTGCCCAGAGCCCGGCCTGACGAACCAGCAGTGTTGGGACCGGTTCAAGATGGCAACGCTGCTCCAGGTTGCCCCGGCGAATTCGACGAGGCGTCCGGAGATCGCTGGCCTCGTCGGACCCATCCCGGTCGATGTGATCATCCCGCCGCAGCCGCCCCCCTCGCCAAAACCTGTGCCGATTCCTGTTCCCGCGCCGACGCCGGCGCCAGCTCCAGTGCCGCCGCCGCCAGCTCCAGCGCCGACGCCAGCTCCAGCTCCGGCGCCGTCCATGCCTCCACCGACCGGGACCCCTGCACCGACGCCAAAGCCCGCACCGGCGCCTGCGCCATTGCCCATCCCTACGTCCTGGACGTGCACCGTGCCTTTCGTGGTCGTCACGAATCCAAGCGGGAGCAAGATGTTCACGGTGATCTGTCCGGGCACGATCCCCGTTGAAAAGGGCGACCAGCTCAAAGTGACGAAGTAGGAAGTCCGCTGTCGACCGCATTGCACCGCGGTCGACGGCCTCTCGACTCCACGGAGCTTACGCGGCCTTGCCCGGAGTGGCCTGCCACGAATCTGACAAAAAAAGCCGACGAATCCCCGTACCGGTACCAACTTCCTAACTCACAATCTGTCACTTGCTTCTGACAATGCTCTGCGTGACGTCAGGCGCTCCGTGAGCTTTCGGCTGGAAGCACTGCGAGTTCCAGCGAGCTTTGCCGTTGGTAAGCTGTGCGGTCTGACCTCTCATGCAGTGCAGTCGCCCGCTCGGCGGCCGACACTGTACCGTTTGGTTGCTTGTATCACCTGATGGAGACACGCACATGCTGAAGGCGACTGCGGGCAAGCTGCTGCCGACGACCATTACGGGGTCGCTGCCACGACCGAGTTGGTACACGGAGAACCTGGGGACACGGTCGTTTCTGGACGCGATGGTCACCACGCGTTTCCGCGAACAGTACGTCGACGCCCTTTCGGTGTATCTGCGGGACCAGGAGGTAGCAGGTTTGGATATCGTGACCGACGGCGACTGCCGGTTCGATCAGGACGTGGGCGGGCAGAGCTGGACGAGCTATCCACCCCACCATATGACGGGGTTCGAGACGCTGCACCCCAAGCTGGCGAAGGCCGGGGCCGGAGGCATTGCGTTTCCGCGCGGGCACATCCTGCACGACTACCTGGAAGCGCGCGTGATGCCCAAGCTGGTAGGCCCGGTCGGGCGCGGCGAGATGCAGTATGCGGAGTTGTTCAAGACGGCCCAGCGGCTGACGACGAAGCCCGTCAAGTTCGGGACCGTAACGCCCGAGCTGGTTGCCTTCGCGGTGCAGGACGAATACTACAAGGACGTGCCCACCCGCATCATGGCCTTGAGCGACGCCTTCAACGAGGAGCTGCACGACCTGGCGGACACCGGTTGCCAGGTGATTCAGTTGGAGGAGCCGCAGATCCACCTTCTCGCCGCGCGCGGGTACGTGGACAAGGTGATCAACCCGGAGTTCATGCTGAAGGTGTTCAACAACACCGTCAAAGGCCTCCGCGCCAAGACGGAGGTGTGGTGCCACACGTGCTGGGGGAACCCGTCCCAGCAGCGGATGTTTGCGACCGTGCAGTCGTACACGCCGGCGCTCGAGTTGCTCAACCAGGTGGATGCGGATGTCATCACCTTTGAGATGAAGAGCTCCAACGCAATGGACCTGGAGGCAGTGGGGCACGTGATCACGGACAAGAAGGTGTGCATCGGGGTGATCGATCACCACACGTTGCAGGTCGAGTCGCCGGAGGACGTCGCGGACCTGATTCGCCGGTCGTTGAAGGTGATCCCTGTAGAGCGACTGGTGCTCTCTTCCGACTGCGGGATGGGACGTGAAGGGATGAGCCGCCGGCACGCTTTCTACAAGATGGTGGCGCTCGTGCTGGGGGCGAATATCGTGCGGAAGGAGCTGCGGCTCCCGGTGATCGAGAGCTTGGGCGCGGACCCAAAGTTCTCGCTCATTCGCACGACGTAGACGTGGGGAAGAGTGGGTACGGACCTCCGCGCCAAATACACGGCGCACAACGGCAGGACGGCATCCGGGTTGACTCGCACGATGGCATGGCGAACATCCACGACGCTCTGAATTTGAGTGCAACCGGCGAAAATTTCAGCGAAATCTCGACCCAAGCCGACGCGGAGCGCGTCTGCTACAACTTGCGGCTTTCCTGCCAGGGGTTTAGAGATATAACCCCGATATCATCCAGGAATGGAGACCGGAGCCTGGCAGAGACGTTAATGTCGGAGGACCGAGATGAGAAGGCAGATTCAGGTGTATTGCGCGGCCGTTGTTCTTGCCGTCCTGACCGGGTCGCCGCTGGTGGCGCACCATTCGAGTTCGGCGTACGACCTTGCGAAGAGCCTCACGCTCGACGTGACCGTCGCGTCAGTCGTGTTCACCAATCCCCATGTGATGCTCCACTTCGACGCCAAGACCGAGAGGGGCGAAATTCAGCACTGGGCGATTGAAACGAACAACCCGTCTGTGATGCGGAGAGCGGGCTGGACAAAAGACACGTTGAAGGCGGGTGACAAGCTCACGATCACGTTCCACCCGGCAATCAACGGAACGACGAACGGGTATATCCGCAACAACGACGGAAAAATCATGTTCAACGGGCGACAGCTGAAGTTCGACGTGAACGCGCCCGAGCAGTATTAGGCGAAAGACAAGTCTTCATCCGTTGAAGGACACGAATATGAAGGGCAGTTGCCATACGGGGAGCCGTCTCGTTGCATGGTTCCTCGCGTCTGTCGCGGTGCTGATGATGACGTCGTCGATCGCGGCCCAGGGGGCGGCCCCGGCCCAGCAAGGGCGCGGCCGAGGCGCGGCGGCGCCGCCTGGCCCGCCGGCACCACCCGCGGAAAACCCGAAGGACCTGCAGGAAGTCTGGTTGGGGAACTTCCGCGTGGATTCGAAGCCAAAGATGAAGCCGGTTGCACAGAAGCTCTTTGACGAAAACACCGAGGAGCTTCGGCGGAAAGTCCCAGTCACGAAGGATCCGGCGTTCTGGTGCACACCCGTCGGAATTCCGCACATCTATAACAACGGCATCCACCCGTTCGAGATCCTCCAGACCCCCGCGCGCACGTTCATCTTCTATGAGGCTGATCGGACCTGGCGGACGGTGTGGACAGACGGACGGTCGATACCCGACGACGTTGAGGACCTCTGGCTCGGTTATTCAGTCGGCCACTGGGAAGGCGACGAGTTCGTTGTCGAAACGGCGGGATTCAACGACAAGACGTGGCTGCTCTTGGGCGAGGGCTCTATGCACAGCACGAAGCTCCGCGTCATCGAGCGCTTCAAGCGCGTCGATCGGGACAATCTGCAGATCAAGTTCAGACTGATCGACCCGGACTACTACGAAGCCGAATGGACGCTCACCGGAAACTTCCGGCGGCAACCAAGGGAACGGCGGTGGGAACTCGACGAAACATACTGCGTTCCCGAGGAGCAGCAGACCTTCGATAAGGTTGTGCTGACGCCGAACGCCGCGCCTGCCAAAAAGTAGCGTTATGGCGACGGGCGCGGCCTCAGGGCCCGCGCCCGTCGCGGTGGCGGATAGGCGCGGCGGCATTCTACGCAGCCCGCAACCCTTCCTCCACAGTCTTCCTCCGCTGCTCGAAAAAGCTCTTCCAGAAAAAACCGTTCTGGAACGCGACGAGGTACACCATCAGCTTCGATCGTGTGAACGCGCCCCCGTCGGACATGTCGGCCGTGATGGTGAGCAATGGAATGAACACGATCGGAGACGCGAAGATCGGCATCAGAAAATCCATCAGCGCGAACGTCAGCTTCGTGTGCCCGTGTTCCGCCTGCGAGTATCCGTACTCCGCAAACATCCCCAGCAGCATGGCGAGGTAGCAGAACACCACTGGCGCCGTTTCGTCGACAGTCCCCTTGGACTCCACGGTATCGCGGAGCCCAAAGGTAAAGACGCCCAACGCCGCGACGAGAAGTACTGCGGTCGCGCCATACCGTCTGGGCTGTCTGCCGAGGTCTACGTACCCGACGCCGACGGCAAGTCCGAGGAGCGACGCGAAAACAATCAGGAGAAGGACGGATGACATGACATGGCTCCCTGGCACTAACGCACAAAGACGAAATCGCCCTCGCAGACGCCGTTCGGACAGAGATCCTTGAGCAGCGGCGTGAGCTCACGGTGAACTTTCTGCGCCTCTCGGCTGACGGCCTCCGGAAGCCAGGCGTACAGCTCACGCATCGTGATGATCCTGTCGCGATGCATATCCGCATCTGGAGCCGTTTGCAGTCCTGTGAGGACCTGTTCTGTAAACAGGCTGCCGTTCCATCTCCTGTCCCCGATTGATTCCTGCCGTTCGTTTCCGGCCATCAGCAGATACCGTGAAGGTTGCCTGGAAAGACGGCTCAGGGCCTCTGGATCGGCTTTGAGGTCGTACGGCTTGTCGCTTTTTATCTCGAGACCCTGCACAGCCAGGCCGCTGAAGCAGGAGTCGAGAATGATCAGGAGATGCTTCGCGCTCAAACCGCTCATCCACTTCACAAGGTCGTTCATGGGGATCGAGTGATCGTTCTTCCCACGCTCCTCGTCCACCAGAGGCAGATAGCCCGTCGCCACCGTGCCGCGTACGCCGCTCACGCCGTGTCCTGAGTAGTAGAAGATGAAACGATCGTCCCCCTGAATCTTGGCGGTGAAGTACTTCTGTGGGAACTCGAGCATCTTTGCCGTGACCGATTCATCCGTGACGGTCACGACCTCGTCAAATCCCTGGGCGTTGAGATACCCAGCTACCTTCTTCACGTCGATCTCTGGCGACGAGAGCGGCGCCAGATGGCGGTACTTCCCGATACCCACGAGGAGCGCATAGCTCTTGTGGTAGGACGGCTTAGGCCCGACAACGCCACTCCAGACCTGGGCCAGCGTGTCGCTGAAACTCGGTTTCGTCGCGGCTTTCGTCTGCACGCGCACCGCCTTGGTTTCCAGCATCTGCGGCTGGTAACGGAGGGCGGCCGGCCATTCCAACCACATGACGCCGTTGAACGCCGTTCCATCCGAGTTCGGGCGACGCAGAAAATAGACGAACCCGCGCCTGACCCCGCCCGGCGCGATGTCCCCATCTGTCAGGCGCACCTCCTGGAGACGTGACTGGATGTTGGGATAGAAGTTCGGGAAGAACGCGTCCGACTGTGATCCCAGCACCCGATCCAGCAGCGTGTACACGCGCAGACGCTTCATTTCGTCCAACACGGCGGCAGTGGTGGCGGGAGACAGAGACGCCTCACCATTGAGACCAAGCCTGACGTCCCCGTAGTCGAACGGCAGCGGCCTGGTGGAGAGGTTTCGAACTAAAAGCTCCACCGGGAGCAGCCGCGAGCCTCTGAATCGACGATCAACCTCAGACGGATCCCGATAGCTGACGTCGACGGCCAGCTCGCTCTGCTCTGCTCCCAGGACGAACGCCATCGTGCGGCTCTCCTGTGCGTGTGCGGGTGCCGCCGCCACGAACTGGAGCGCGATCAGGAGTGCCGATGGAGAGAACTTCCGCATTGGCGCACCTACCAACGAAAGTTGCCCTGCACGAACAGTGATTGCGCGTTGAGGCCGCCACCCTTCGACACCTTGTAGCCGAAGTCGATCGGCGTATGTCCCCCAATCAAGTATGCGATGCCGACCATGAGCAGCCGTGTCGGGGGACGGTCCCGCTCGGAGTGGACCGCACGCGTTTCCATCACCTTCGCGTTCAGCGACGTTCGTTCAGAGAGGAGATAACCCGCAAGGCCGCCGTACGACAGGTCGTAGGCGATCGCCCGGTGGCCGACGGCATCCGTCGCCCACGACAGATCGTCACCGATGAACATCGATGGCAGGTAGCTCTTCGATCCCTGAAACATGCTTCCGCCTCCGATCCGCACGCGCGAGAAGTCCTTCCGTGCTGACGTCCAGACACCGCCGCCGATATCGAGGGAGCCGAAATCGAACGCGTTGGATCGTGAGTAGAGGAAACCTGAGCGAGCATCGACGCCCACACGCCAGGCAACTGACGGGTCGATTTCAACTGACGGATGGTAGTCGGCCGAAAACGACGTGGAACGCGTCTCGATGTCCTCGATCTGGTGTGCATACCGACCTTCCAGTGACACATGGATCGAGTCGAACTGGTACATCCCCTGCCAGGCGTCTCCTGAATCGCTCTCTGAATACCCTTCACGCCGGAACCACTCGTGCTCGAAGCGCCCGCCGGTCTGAGAGCGGCGAACCCGCCCGACGTCCGGCGCCGCAGCGCCCCCCAGCACCGTCGTGAACATGAGTTGCTGCGCGTGATGGAGCGCGAGGTCACCGCCCGCGAGACTCTCGGAGAGACTTCTCGGGAACAGAATATCGAGCAGCTCGCTCGCGTTGTCTCTGACGCAGCTGTCGAACTGAGCCCGTGTCCCCTGGCAGGTGACCGGAGCCGCGTCTCCGCTGCGCGGAACGATCGTGAAGGCGATGGTGTCGTTCCCGGCAAAATTGAGCGGGTCCGCGTCGCCGGGAGCGTTCGTGATCGTTGTATCGACGATTCTGCCGCCATAGAGACGCCCGTCGAATCGCTGGACGGGGCTATTGCCATTGGCCTGTCGCAGCGCGAGCACCGCGTTCACCACGCCGCCCACACTCTGACCAAATGCGGCTGGAGCCGTCACCAGCGCGACCAGGATTATCAAGGCAAGGCATCGAGGTGCCGCGTGAGTCTTGTCGCCGACAAGTGGAAATGTCATATCGAGCTCCCCCCTTGCACCAGATCAACGTGCGGGCGTCGCGAATCGATCAGCGACCGGAGTACCCGAATGTTTTGAAGGAGTTCGAGTGAATCCGAGAGTGAGAGGACAGCGAATTTTGCTGCCACGTACGACCGAGACACCGAGGCATTTATTCCGGTTTACCTCGGCGCCTCAGTGCCTCGGTGCCTCGGTGTTTTGTCTCTGGGAAAAAGGTCTACCCTACCGGAATTCAGCGCTTCCTACCGCCGTCCGTTTCCCTGTCGATAGCCCTCTTCGTAGCCTTCGCGATAACCCGAGCGGTAGTTGTTGCGATAAGCGTCGCGCGAACCGTACGACCCGTAGTACCCCTGGTCCGCCTGGCGATAGTCGCGCTGACCAACCGGATCGTACCGGTCGCGATCGCGGCCGTCGTCCATCCCCTGTCGATAGCCGTCCGAGTAGCCGCGTGCGTACGCCGGCTCCTGGAAGCCGCCGGATCGCTGCTGAGGGCCGAACACACCCGGAGCGTTGCGCTCGCGGTATGGCGGCGGAGTACGACGCAGCCTGGCGTAGGAGGAGCGATAGCCGTCGATGTACCCGCGTCGAAAGTCGTCGCGGTAAAGGTCACGGTTGCCGAAGCGGCGCTCGTAGCCGCGGGTGCCGTCGCGGAATATCGGGTCGCGCTGGAAGTCGAGCGCCAGACCGCGACGGGCGTCGAATTCTCCCTGGCGCAGCCCTTCGCGATATCCACGGTCGTAGCCGTCCCGAGCCAACCCTCTCCCACGGCCGTTCTGAACCTCGAAGATCCCGAACGTGGTGACGGATTGGGCGGCGACTGCCGTGGCAGCGGCAGCAATGGCAAGTGCAGCGAAAAGTGGAACAAACCAGCGCAACATGATGGGAACCTGGAGCAGGCAAACACCCGAAACTGCAAACGATGAGCCACCGGAGAGAGGCCGATTTCATTGACGGTGAATTGAGGTCAGGCCCTGGTGATGGCCTGTTCCGTGGTCAGACTCAGGTGACGTCGCGGTACCGAGTCAGACTTCGGTACGACCCGACTCAAGGTTCAGCGGCTGTAAGGGGTGTCGATCCACCGGCGAGCCGATTCGGCACCAATCGGATCGTTGTCCTGCTCGGCCAACTCGCGCGCCCGTTGAAAATTTGTCCGTGCCGCCGTGCGATTGCGCCGCAGATCGGCGATCTTGCCGAGCTCCGCGTACGCCCGTCCCTGTACCCACGGCCGCGCCTCGCCGGTTGACGCACGCCGGACGTCCATCTCCGCCTCCTCGAGCCGGTTGAGCGCGACGCGTGCGGCTCCGCGCTTCTGATACCAGAGCGCCTCCTCACCAAACATCCGCGGCCTCGTGTCGGCGGCAAGCATCCGGAGTCCGGTCGTGAGCTGTTGCTCCGCTTCGGCGGGGCGTCCGCCGCGCAGTGCCGTGGCGCCCGCCTCGAGCCACAACAGCCGATTGCGGGGAAAGCGGCGCTGCAGATCGGTCAGTTGCCGCAGCGCATCACCAAACCGCCCCTCGCGGTTGTAGAGCAGCACCAGCGCGATTCGAGCGTCCGCCTGGGAATCTGACGAATAGGCCGCCGCCTCTTCGATCATCTGCAGCCCACGTTCTTTGCCGCCGCCAAAGCCGGCCACGTACGCCATCATGCGCATCGGCAGTGGCATAAGGCTGACAAGGTAGCGGTACATGCCGACGACGAGCCCGGCATCCTTGCGTGAGGGATCGAGCTCGAGGACCGTTTCGCTCTCGTCGTACGCGCGGCGCGCGGCGCGGAACGCGCCGAGGATGCGTCCCTCGACCGTGGCGATATAGGAGGCCTGCAGTCCCACTGTCGAGCCGATCTGGTGGTGCGCGTCCGGATCGCGGGGGCTCGCCGCGGCTTGCGCGCCGGCGAGTGCGATCGATCTCTGGATGTGCGTGCTGAAGCGGGAAGCAAGATCGGCGGGAGGCTCGCGCATCGCGACGTTCTGACGCGTGACGCCACCCAGATATTCATCCACCGTGACTGCGCCGCGGCGGAACGAGATCATCATCCAGGGGATCGAGGCGAGTCCGCGCTCGACGGCCGGGTCTTTCGGGTCAGCCTTGGCCGCCGCCTCCATGTCGCGCGTCGCCTCGTCATAATCGAGGTTGAGCGCGTGCTCGTAGGCGCGCGCGCGGAGACGCGACGATTCCGGATTGCCGGTGACGACGCCTGGCGCGGCGAGCACGACGCTCAGCGCCAACGCCATGATCCGTTCTGACTTCACGAGAGATGCATGCTCCACGTTCTCAAGACCATCGACGCACACGTTGCGGGGCAGCCGCTGCGGCTCATCACCGAGGGGCTGCCGCGGCCCGCTGGTAAGACCATGTCACAGAAGTGCGACTGGATGAAGCGCCACGTGGATCAGCTTCGGCGGGCGCTGGTGCTTGAACCGCGCGGCCATCGCGACATGTGCGCCGCGCTGCTCACCGAGCCGGTCTCGCCCGGCGCCGATGCCGGTGTCATATTCCTGCAGAACGACGGCTTCAGCGCGATTTCCGGCCACGGGATCATCGCCGTCGCGACCATCGCGCTAGAACGCGGGCTGTTTCCCTCGAATTCGCTCGGAAAAGGCCCCTCGACTTCGCTCGAGGCAGGCTTTTCGCGCGATGCCGCTCCCGAGGCCCGCTTCGTGTTTGACACCGCTGCCGGGACCGTCCACGCGCGCGCCCGCGTGGAATCGCGTGGCGATCGGCGGCGCGTTGACTCGGTCGCGTTCGCGAACGTGCCGGCGTTTGTGCTAGACGGCGGCCATCCTGTGCGCATCGGCGCGCGCGAACTGCGCGTAGACATTGCATTTGGCGGCGTTTTCTATGCGATCGCCGATACGGAAGCGATCGGCATTCCGCTGACCGGCTCGCGGTTGCCCGACCTTCGCCGGCTTGGCGCCGACATCCGAACGTCGATCAACGCGGCGGGCACCGTCACGCATCCCGCGAACCCCGCTTTGTCAGGCATCGCGGGCGTGATCTTCACGGGACCCGCGCAGGATCCCGAGGCCCATCTGCGGAATATCACGATCTTCGGCGATGGCGTCGCCGACAGATCGCCGAGCGCGACGGGCACGTCGGCGGTGATGGCGGTGCTCGACGCCATGGGCCTGCTGGAGGATGATCGGTCCTTCGTACACGAGAGCGTGCTTGGCACCCTGCACCGCGGGCGCGTCGTGCGCCGCACGCAGGTCGGCGAGCTGCCGGCGATCATCGCGGAGATCGAAGGCACCGCGTGGATCACCGGCGAGCACACTTTTTATGTCGACGAAGATGACCCGCTGAAGGACGGGTTCCAACTCTAAAATGAATTGATGATGACGCAGCAACCCCCCACCGATCCGCGAGTGATCGATCCAGCAGCGCCCCAGTACAACGCAACTCTAGCCACCTAGGGTGCGATGGCGAGGACCAATGCGGGATTGCTCGTCGTCGATGTGCAGAACGATTTCTGCCCGGGCGGTGCCCTTCCTGCTCCCGGCGGCGACCGCATCCTGCCGGCGCTCAACCGCCACCTCGCGAACGCGCGCGCGCTCGGAATGCCCGTATACGCGTCCCGCGACTGGCATCCTCCGGTCACACGCCATTTCAGCGCCTACGGAGGGGAGTGGCCGCCGCACTGCGTGCAGGGGAGTACGGGCGCGCAGTTTCATCCCGAGCTGATGCTTCCGGCTGACGTCGTCGTGATCAGCAAGGGAGACAACCCGGACTTGCCCGGCTACTCGGCGTTTGATGGGCGGACGCCGCAGGGGACGACGTTCCTCGGCGATCTGCACGATCGTCAGATCGACTCGTTGTATGTGAGCGGGATCGCGACCGAGTACTGCGTAAAGGCGACAGTCCTGGACGCGCTCAGCGCCGGTCTGCGCGTGACCCTGCTCCCGGATGCCGTCGCCGGGATCGACGTTCATCCCGGGGACGCCGATCGTGCGTTGGAGGAAATGTCGAAAGCGGGTGCATTGATCGCCCACGACATCGCGGCATAACGGCGAAGCCGTGGCACCCCTCGCCAAGGCCTCTCGTCGTCCCGTCCACCAGCGCGCCGCGCGGACGCGCAAAGCGACGCGGGACGGCGCGCCGGCGCAGCGGAGGTCCGGGTTGGTTGATTAGCGTTCGAGAAATTCGTGGACGAGACGACCGAGCAGCGCGTCGAGCGGCTCACCATCCAGCTCGAACCGTGACGACGCGGTAGACCACGCGAGCTTGTAACTGCGCGACATCGCGGAGACCCAGACCTGGCGCACCGGGGCATTGGGACTGACGACGAACCTGGCCGGCGCCGGATCTTCGAACTCGATCTGCAGCACGCCGTTCTGCCGCTCCAGCTCGAATCCAGCTTCATCGGCCAGCGGCAGCAGCGAATGCTCCGCGTGTTCCAGCGCATGATCGGCCTGGAGGCGGAAGTCCTGCTCGCTCAGCGTCTCAGCCATTCAACTATTAAACACCGGGCCTGCCCGCCGAAGCTCGCCAGAGCGAAGGGGGTGCATACTTGAATTGATGGGGATCCGTGGGCGTGTCGCGCGCCTCGTCGCTGAGCTGCCGCAGGAGCCGGAGTATCCGGCGCAGGGGCGCACGCTGTTCGTCGACCTGGCCACGCGTGAGCTGCAGTCAGGTTATACGCCGCGGCGGATCCTCGAGACGCTCTTGTCGGGACGCGGCGCGAACATGTTCTACCTGTATCGCCTGCTGGACGAGTCCCTGTATCCGCTTCACCCCGATATCCCGCTCATCTTTGGCTCCGGCATCCTGACGGGAATTGTCCCGAGCGCGGCTCGAGGCAACTGCACATCGTGGGCGCCCGAGTCGGGTGTGATTCTCGATTCCAATTGCGGCGACTACTTCCCATCGTTTCTACGGATGAACGGAATCGATCACCTCGTGCTGTACGGGACGTGCCCGCAGTGGTCGGTGATGCTGATTCGCGAAGGCCAGGTCGAGTGGCGCGACGCGGCACCGTATGTCGGGCTCGACAACATCGACATGCGCACGCGTGTCGCCGACGATCTCGGCGGCGTGTGGGCGCGCAACATGTCGATGGTCAACGTGACGCGCGCGGGCGAGCACGGTGTTCTGATTGCGGGCATCATGGGGGGGCCGAAGGCGATTTACGCGCGCGGCGGCACCGGCGCGAAGATGGGATCGCTGCGGCTGAAGGCGATCGTCACGCTCGGCCACACCCACGAATTCCCCACGCCTAAACCGTACAAGCCCTACAACCGGCAGATCGCGCAGAAACTGCTCGGCACTTCCGTCGTCAAGCACGCGTTGTCGACGATGGGCACGCCGTTTCTGTATCGGCCGAGCCGGCTGCTGGGCGCGATGGGAACGAAGAACAACCAGGAGACGACGTGGACCGATGCGTTGGATGCGGAGCACATCGGCCCGTATCGACCAGGCATGGAAGGGTGCTTCCGCTGCCCGGTGAACTGCCGGCCGTTGAACGATCTGCATACCGGCCCCGGCGACAAGTACGGACGCGGCGACGGGCCGGAGTACGTCACGCTCGGGAAGTTCGGTCCGAACCTTGGCATCGACAACGTTGAGGCCGTCATTCGTCTCAACAACATCTGCAACGATCTCGGATTCGATACGGCATCGACCGGCTCGACGATCGGATGGGCGCTCGAGCTGTACCAGCGCGGGATCATCACGACGGCACACACGGGCGGTCTCGAGCTGGTGTGGGGCGATCCAGCGCTCGTCGAGAAGCTCCTGTTCATGACGGCGGAGCGCAAAGGATTCGGCAACACGCTGGCGGATGGGACGCGCGCGGTGGAGAAGGGCCACTACCCGCCCGAGGCGCTGAAATACCGGATGGCCGTCAAAGGTCTGATGCAGAGCGATCCGCACGACGCACGGATCCTCAAGGCGTTCGCGCTCGGCCTCGCCGTCGCGACACGAGGGATGGATCACCTCCGCAACCGCGTGACGCTCGAGATCAACGCAAAGATCAACGACGACCCGGCGTTCAAGGAGCGCTTGTACGGCGGACCGGTCAGCGCGTCTCCCACGAGCTACGTGGACAAGGAGCGCGCGGTACGCCGCTGCGAGAACATCTACGCCGTCGGCGACTCGGTCGGTATGTGCCGGTTCACGACGCAGCTGTTCAACAGCCCTTCGTTGCCTGGTTTCGAGGAATTCTCGAATCAGATCGCCAACGTCACCGGCTTCGAATTGTCCCCGGCGCAGCTCGATGACATCGGGTTGAATGTGATGGGCGTCGAACGCCTGATCAATTTTCGTCTTGGCGTGCGGCGCAAGGATGACACCCTCCCGGACCGCTGGTTCGACGAACCGAACCGGCACGGCGCGCACAAGGGCGAGCACATCGATCGCGCCGAGTTCGACGCAATGCTATCGCGTTTCTATGACATCTCGCGGCTGACGGACGAAGGTATACCGGTGGCAAGCTGGCGCAACGAGCTGCAGGCAGCGCTTGGGGCCTCGTGATGGCGGTCACCGTTCGCCTGCCGGCCATGCTTCGCCGCGGCTCTGACACGCTCACCATCACCGAGCCCGTGCACTCGATCGCGCAGCTCGTCGAAGCGCTCGGCCGCATCCAGCCGGACCTCACTGCGCGGCTGGATGACACGATCTTCAACTTCGCGGTGAACGACGAGATGCTGACGCACGGGGTCGATCACCATCCGATCGAGGATGGTGATGTCGT
>Ga0105347_1000252_pt1 | contig 26626 bp, 32 predicted proteins | sample EasRivMeERMLT890_FD_89677 | JGI IMG/M metagenome (GOLD analysis project Ga0105347, IMG submission 89677) | Soil microbial communities from meander-bound floodplain in the East River, Colorado, USA - East River MetaG ERMLT890 | ecosystem: Environmental > Terrestrial > Soil > Floodplain | place... | reverse complement strand
TGTTGTCGTAGAAGATCCGCCCGGCCTCGCCGGCGGTGTCGCATTCAGAAGCAGTGGGGCTGCTGGAGCTGGGAAGCCGGACCTGTCCGGTGGCGAAGCTGATGATCTGGGTGTTGTTCCACTGTGAGCCGTCGAACTGGAGAATATCCAGAGTGGTGGGCGGCGCGGTCACCGTGACGTCCGCCAGGTTGTCGAGGACCGACGTAAGCGCCGGCGCCTGGTCGAGGCGCGTGATCGCCCCGATGTTGATCGGATCCGGAGACGTAGAGACGGTCCACTTCTCGTTCGAGGTGGAGGCGGTGGGCGTGCGCACGGTGATGGTGACCTGGTAGTAGGTCCCCGTCGGCGTGATGACGTCGTTGGGGACGAGCACCAGGCCCGTGACTGTCCCGTCCGCGGCGATGGTCCCGGAGTAGCGGCCGAGCACGCGCTGCTGAACGGCACCGTCGGGGGCAGTCCCTGCCGCGGAGAGCACCGCGAGGATTGTCCCCGAGGTTGCCGGCGAGCTGTTCGGCAGCAGGACCTTGCCTGACACGGTGGTGGTTTCAACGGCAGCGAGCGCTGGGGCGCTCATAGAGAGGACGAGCAGCGTGACGAGTGCGAGTCGGTTTCTTACACTAGGCCTCCTACCATGATGTCCCCGTCCGGATGTCCGGGAAGTCGCGCACGGGCTCAACGCACATCAGGCGCAGCTCGTGTCGCGCCCCGGCTACGGTTTTGTCGCCGAATGGATCCGGTGTCGGCGGCTCCTTGAGATACACGTCCCGGCCCGTGTTGAAGTTGTCCAGAGAGAGCGCCACCACCCAGTACGGATCCATCAGGCGCCTGACGATCTTCGCGAGCACGGCGTGGTTGGGGGAGGTCTCTACGATGTCGAACCGCAGACGGATCTCGGGACGGATCCCGAACCTCAGGGGCCGCGCGCGGCGGTTGATCGTCTCGCGCATGTCCTGCTCTTCGCGGTACCGCGGCTCTGCCTTGGTCAGAACACCGCCCACCGAGAACCCCCCTGGGAAGATGTTGCTCAGATCGAGCGTCTCGACGGCGCCGTCGCGCGGCGTCATCCGGATCCAGACCTTCCACGCATAGCCGGCCATCACCCCACCTCCACGAGCCGCAGGGAATAGGTCCGCCCGTCGGGCTTGAGGCTGCTCTCGATCACGAGCCACCGCGAGCCGTCGAACGTGGCGTAGCTGAAGACGGGCACCAGGTCGTCGACCTCGCAGACGGTGCACTCGGCTTGGCGGACCTTCTGGGAGAGCAGCGAAACGTATTGGTTGCCGATGGCCTGGGCAACCGACGGGGTCGTGATGAGGGGGCCCGAGACCTCGATCCTGTGGGCGGAGTCTCCGGTGTCGCCGGCGAGCTCCTCGATCTCGGCCCCGGCCTCGGTGCGTCCCGACACCTGCGCGCTCGTGCGGTAGAACTCCCACAGGGGCATGATGCTCGCGCTGAGGGGTTCGTCGATCCCCAGGGCCACCGATTTGCGCTGGGCGTCTTCCGCCAGGCGCGAGCGGATAGAGCCCACCCCGTACTCATCGATCTCGATGTAGGCGCCTGCGGGTTTCGCGAGCTCCACGAGAGCACCGGCGACTGACAACCCCTCGAAGTCGGCGTAGGGGATCACCCCGGCGTAGCTCGTCGCCAGGACGAACATAGAGTTGCCGGCGAACCCGCAGGCCTCCTCCTTGAGGGTCACGGGCTCGGTGAAAACCGTCAGGAATGCTTCGTCGCGGCCGACGCCTGTGATGGGGACCCCCCGCTGCGCGACCTCGTAGTCCGCGACCTGCTTCCAGTCCAGGTCCCACACCCGGCAGCGCGTCGTCGGCCCGAAGGTGTAGAGCCCGGCGATGAAAGTCCCGAAGACCCGCAGGGTTCGCGCGAAGAGCCCGGTGGGGACCGTGATCGTGCGCTGCTTTGTGCGGGTCGTCACGTCATAGAGGTGCAGGTTCGTGGTATAGGTTGGGTTCGCGCCGCCCGCGCTGGCGTTCCGCTCATGCAGCGCCACGACGTTGAGCCGGCGGATGTAGCGCAACGTCCCGCCCATGGCGGCCTCGATCGTGGTGAAGATCGCCCCGTCCCAGTAGCGCGTCATCGTCTTCGCCGCGGTCGAGACTTGCGAGACCCAGATGTTCCCGGGGTCCGTGGGGATGACCTCGACCGTGATCGTCGCTACGTCAGCGCCGAAGTTCTGGATGAGTGTCTGGAGGCCCCCCACGACTAGGTTCAGGTTCCAAATGTTCCCCCCGCCCGTGACCGCGTACCACGTATCAGAGATCGAATAGTCCGGCGCCTGGATGCCGTCGGCAAGCTCGATGAAGGCCCAGGTCGGATGCGTCCCGGGCTCGGTGTCACGGTAGGGCGTCCAGTCGAGGATGAAGGTCTGGATGTTCTGATCGACCCAGGTCGAGCGTGGGTCCGCGATCTCGCGGTCATCTGGGTCGCTGGCGGTGGGGAGCCCCAGGAGCTTCCCGTTCCTGACAGTCCACCCGCGGCCGGCGGCGAGATCTCCGCTTGTCTGCAGGGGCCACCCGTCCGTACTGATGGGTGTGGCGATCGGCGCGGTCGCCAGCTCGTGCTCGATCGTGATGGCCTGCGCATCGATCCCCGCGGCATCTAACAACTCCCCCGCCAGAAAGGCGATTCCCTTGTTGCGCAGGTAGGGCGTGAGCAGCTCGACGGGAGACCCGCTCAGGAAGGTGTTGTCCCACGTCTCGGTGGTGATGAGCTGCGTGCCAGAGACGATCCGCAGGACGACGTGGCTTTCCCTGTCGTCGGCATCGGTGATCTCGATCTCGTCGCCGGGGAGAATGTCGGTGGTGCTGCTCACGTTCACCGTGGCGCTGCCGGCGGACAGCGTTGAGGTCAGCGTCCGGCCGGTGACGTTGCGCTTGACCCCCTCGGCCGAGAACCGCTCGGCGTGCTTGGAGTAGGAAAACACCTGGATCCGGCAGGTCCGGTCCCGATCGTCGAAGCGTAGCGACCAGGGCAGGTCCAGCACTCCCCCGAAGACGCGCTGCCACAAGGGCCGGCGCCGTCCCGACTTGCGTGTGATGACGACGTCGTACCTGTCGGTTGGCTGCACGCCGGCGAAGAACTGCGTGATCGCGTCGTCGGAGTTGTCCAGGCGCAGGTCCACGTCCCCGTGGGTGAGCTGCAGGAAGTCAAGCTCGGTGGACTGCGTGATCGCGCCCATCGTCCCCTTCATGACCCGCTCGGTCACGTCGAAGTCGAGCGACGCAGCATTGGCGTTGCCGATCGGGCCGAGCAGGGTGATGCGGTAGCGAAGCCCCGCTTCGCGCTCGGAGAGCTGCACGTAGTCGTGCAGGGCGCGATCGCGGGGGCGGTTCGAGGGGGTGTATTCGCCTACCGGTTGGCTCCGTCGGTCATCCGCGCCATGAACTCGCTGGCCTTCTCGGGGTCCAGCGCCTGGAGCTCCTCGAGGCACACCATGTTCATGACCATCAGCTCTCGGTCCCCCATTGCCCCGAGGCGGTGCTGCTCCGCGGCGATAACGAGGGTGCGGACGGTCAGATCGATCTTCTGCTGCTTGGTCAGTGCGTCCATGGCGTCCTCATCTGAACTGCCGCGGGCGGTCGAGTCGGCTGGCGCGCTCGAGCACCCGGGACAGCTCGCGCAGCCCGGCGTCCCCGCCGTAGACGTTGCCGATGCTGATCTGCTGCGTGACGCCCCCGCCGAGATCTCCGCCGCCGGCTGCGACCTGAGCGATTGGAGCCGGCGCCCCGCCCATGCTCTCGAGCGCCTGGCGGAATCCCTCAACCATCCCGTCCCGGGTCAGCCGGACGAAATCGTTGACCGACTTGCGCCCCATCGAGAACGCCATGGCGTCGTTCACCGGATCGTCGAAGGCCTCGCCTTTCCCCCCGCCCTCCTTCTTCGTGGCCCGGATCTTCGCGACGTTGGCCATGCCGGTAGCGACGATGAGGGAGGAGATGGCGACATTGTACGGATAGGGGAAGTCGTGGTACGCCCGGGTCGCCCCGGCCCAGGTTTCCACGATGGCACTGGCGATCATGAGGGCCTTCGTCTCGCCGAAGATGGCCCCGCCGAGGGCGATGGCCGCCCGGGCGGTCTCGATCTGCGCGTTGAGCTTCCGTTGTTTTTCTTCGTCAGTAAGGGCGATCATCGCCTTCGTGTGCTTCGCCTCAGCGTTGCGAGCGAGGAGCAGGTATTTCTCGTTGATTCGGTGGATGTCCGCTCCCTTTGTCTCAGCCTCTTCGATCTCAGCCGCCCGTGCTTCTTCGAGACGGGTGAGCTCGATGTCGAGCCATTCCTCGCCGTAGGCCTCAAGGGTTTCAAGGCTTCGGAGTTTGGCGTTGGCTTCGACCTCCAGCGCATCCTCTACGGTCACGAGCTGCGCCTGTCGCAGCGCCTCTTGGTTCGTGCGATTGAGCTCCAGTTGTTCCTCGAAGTAGTCTTCGATGTCGTCGCCGTATTCCGTCCAGTTCTCCCTCATCTCGTCGAGCCAGTCACCATCGGCCTTGAGCTGCGACACCCTGTGTTCGGTCTGCTTCAGGGTCCGCATCGCGAGAAAGGTCTGCTCGATCTTGGTGACGTCGGCCCCGGTCGCGCGGGCGTCTATGAGCACCTGCTCTCTCTTCTGATCTAGATATGCGAGCTCCGCTTCGAGCCGTTGCTCTGACCCATCTCTGGCGATCCGGACCTTTTCCTGCCAGAGAGCCGCCTCCACCTGTGCTTCGAGTTCTGCGGCCTTCTTCGCGCGCTTCGCCTGTTCTTTCCTCCGTTCAGCATCGGCCGCGAGACCGGCGATCCGGATCGCCTCCTGCTCGGCGAGCCGCTGCTTTTCCCTCTCGTCGGCCGCGGCCTTGTCGTCCTCGGCCTTCTTGGCGGTCGCATCCGTCGCCTCCTGCTGCTTCTTCAGCGCGTCGGTGTCGATCGGGAAGGGCCTCTGGAGATCGACGAAGAAGCCCTTGATGCTCTCGCCAATACCGGTGAACCATCCGGCCGTGTCGCGGGCGGCCACCTGAAAGACGGTCAGGTTGCGCGCGGCAGCATCCCAGGACTGCGCCAGGACCTCCCCGGTCACGCGCTTCACCTTCGACCAGACCGACGCGAGTCGATCGAGTCGGTCCTGCATGTCCTCGATGTTGCGGATCTGATCAGGGAAGCGGCTGAACAGGAGTGCGAGGGCTTCCTTCGCGTCGATGGCGCCGTCGGCGTCCTCCTTGAGGTTGATCCCGAGCTGTGCCAGGGATCGCGTGGCGCGCCCGGAGACGACGGCCTCCAGTGTGCTCGCCGCGCCGGCGAGGTCCATCAGCCCCGACTCGGCGATGTTGGCCGAGAGGCGCACGAGCGCCATGCTCGCCTCGACGCTCTTGGTCAGCCCGAGGAAAGTCTGGAAGGCCGGGATGGTCTCCCGCAGCGCTCCGTCGCCGGCGGCATCCAGGGCCTCGAGTTCCCCGCGCACCCGGGAAAGCGCCTGTCCGCCACCGACCCCGAGATTCGCCATCTGCAGCTGCAGGCTGTTGAGCGCGCGCTCGACCTTGGCGAACTCGGTGACGCTGCTCTTGGCGAAGGCGATGAGGGCGGCGGCGCCGAGGTATCGCGTGAGCGTCCGGCCCAGCATCTCGGCCGCACTCGTGGTGCGGGTGAGCTTCTCGGCGGTCTCTTGGGCGCCCTTCCCGGTGTCCCTGAGCCCTTGGGCCGTATGGGCGAGCGCCTTCTTCGCTTCGTCGAGCCCAGCGCGCTTGAGGATGAACTCGATCGCGCCCTGGATCGTGAGGTTCTTGTCTACCGTGTCTCCCTCAGTGCAGCGTCACGCCTTCGTCTTCCCATTCCTCGGCCGAGAGCCCGAAGACCTCCGGACCTTTCCCGCGGCGCATCCTGGCGAGCGCCGGGAGGATCCGCTCGGCGAGATCGATGACCTCCAGATACGGCCAGGTCATGACCTCGTGTGGGGCGGTCCCGAAGCGCTCGCCCAGACTCGCGGCGAGCAGCTCCATCGCGGAGGGCCCGTCCGTCTCTCTCGCCACCGCCGGGCCCGGCGCCGGCTCCTTCTCCAACTCGTCGACAAGTCGATCCATCTCGGTCGCCGCGATGAGCCGTTCCAGATCGCAGAGCGACAGGATCCCCGCGATGAGCTCGCCGGCGAGCATGCGGCCACCACGCCCGGCCAGCAGCTCCACGAGCTCCCCGGGGGCGCCGCCGTGCAGCTCGCAGCACGTGGCGAGAACGCTGGCGAGTCTCGGCAGGTTCTTGATGTGGCGCAGAGCCAGAGCGACCGGCTCGATCTCGAACACCGCGGGGGTCTGCCGGTACACGCGTCTCAGCCCTAGCAGCTCGACGCCGAACGACCCGAGCGCCAGGATCACCGTCTCGCAGGTCGGCTTGCGGCAGACGAACCTGCGCCCCGCGTGAACCACGACGGTGTGCTCGTGCATCAGCGATCGGATGTTCACGTATCTGTAAACCTCCATTGGAGGCATGGGCGGCCCGCCCCGGAGGGCGAGTCCGCGCCCCATGCCTCTGCAGGTGTTGAGGTTGCCGTCCCCACTACACCAGCGGGGTGTCGACCACCTTGAAGTACTTGTCCGCGGTCGCGACGCTGTCGTCAAGTGTCAGGGAGAAGGTCACGCCGCAGACGGCCTCCTGCTCCTTCGTGTGCCCGATGGGCTCGATCGACTCGCACGTCGCCTTCCAGAACGTGTACGTGCGCGTCACCACCGCATCCTGGATCGCCCGCTTCGCACCGGAGGTGATGACCTTGAGCTGGTTGTAGGTCTCGACGGAATCTCCGACCGACAGGGTCTCCGTGATGTTGGGCGTGGTGCCCGTCACCACGAGATTGGCGGCCGGGAGTCTCAGGACCCTCCGGAGCTTGGGGAGATCGGTCTCCATCATGGAGAACTTCAGTTTGTAGTCCATGCTCACGGGGATCGACCGGAGCACCCCGAGGACCTGCTCGGGCACGATCTTGTAGTCCGTGATGTTCGGCTCGATGGTGCACGGCCCCTTTGTGTACCCGATGTCGGTGAAAGTTCCCGCGCCGCCGGCGGTGACGTAGTCCGAAATCGAGATATCGGCCTTGCCGATGACGATCTTTCCCAGATTGTTCGCCATGTCCTCACCTCATGAGTGGGGCCGAGGACAGGGCGACTTCGGCGTGTGTGGTTGTGGTGGTCGCTACTTCTTGGATGTCTCCTTGGTCGTGGCGGCCGCGGGCGTCTTGACGACGACGATCCCGCGATCCACCAGGTGATCGATGTTGCTGACCTTCTCGACGGGGATCTCGGCGCCGTGCTTCGCTCTGCGCTCGTTGCCGTCCTCGTCGTTGTAGGGAGCCCACTGGCCCGGCTGAATCGTCTTGCCCGTGAAGCTCGCCACCTTTCCGCTCGTGCTGGTCATTGCGTGCGTCCTCCTACATGAGTGCCTTGACGATGTCGTCCTTCAGTTTCAGAGCCGCCTCCACCGCGCTTGTCTCGGCGTGCGACTCGGTGTTCTCGGGCACCCAGCCGATCACGTTGATCCGGAACACGTCGCGCACGATGGAGCCTTCGTTGAAGAGGAAGTTGCCCTCGGGCAGCTCGAGCACGACCGAGAGGTAGGGCATCGATGGGCAGGCGTCGTCGTCTGGCAGCCATGACCTGGTGAAGACGCGCTCCTCGAGGTTGGTCCAGTACTCGGAGCCGCCCTGGATCGTCTTGAGCTGCTCGACAAGTGCCGAGACGGCCGCCCATGAATGGTGCGGCCCGGTCGGGCCCAGGCCGTCCTCGGCCAGGTGCAAGGAGAGCTCGACGATCACCAGCAGCTCGCCGTAGCCCAGATCGGGATCGTCGCCGGCGGCCGCGTCCCACGAACGCACCGTGCAGTCTTCGACCGCACCTGACAGCTTCCAGTTGCCGGCGACCATCACCCACCTCCCAGCTGAGAGGCGCTCGGGACCTCACCGGTGCGCACCAGGTGGATGAGCGCGCGCCGGATCCGGCGCATGGCCTCGGGGCCCTGATCGCGCACGGTGTCGCGCATGAAGTGGCGCGCTCGGAAGCTCACCAGGCGCGAGAGCGACCGCACGGCGTGCGCGCGGACCCGGTGAGTGCGGATGACCCCGCCGCGCACGGCGTGCGCGCGGACGGTGACGGACGTGCCGGCGCGGTTGGTGTAGGTGTAGGGGCGCCTGCGGTGGGCGCGTCTGGAGTGGCCCGTTCTACGGTGGGCGCCGCGCTCGTGCCCAGGAACTCGGACCCGTCCCCGGTAGCCCTCCTCATGCACGCGCGCGTAGGAGAGGTTGCTCCCCCAGATGCCGCGGATCACGGTGTCGAGGACCTGGACGAAGGGCGATGCCGTGATCGACCGGATCAGCGTCCCGGTCCGGCGGTAGAGGTACTGGCCCTGCAGGCGGTTCTTGGTGACGTCCAGGACCATCAGCCCGAGACCTGAGCGTATCCCTCGCTCGATGGTGCGCGGGAGCCTGCGGCCGAACTGCGTCAGCAGGTTCTGGACCGTCTCGACGTTGATGGTGACGCGCGCTACATCGTGTCTCCTACGCCGCTGCGGCCCGCATTCGCGGGCGGTTGAGGGGCGAGTAGCGGTGGATGGCCGCCCGGGTTCTCTCGGGCAGCGCCTCGGCGAAGCTGGTCGATCCACGCGGCCGCGAGCGACCGGAGGTCCCCGAGCGCGGGACCTGGCGGAATATCAGCCGGGCCAGCTCCGAGCACGCGATCTGCAAATCGCGCGGGACCTGGTCGAGCTCGTACCCGGCGCGGTAGGTCACCCGGATGTTCTGGAACCCACCGCTCCAGCCGCGGCAGCTGGGGAATCCCGCCATCGCGTGAGCCTCGAGCACCAGGGAGTCTCCCCCGCCGGCCCTGCGGCGCAGGATCCCCAGAGCGTCTTCCTGGAGGACCTGCAGGGTCGTGCTGTAGCCCTTGCCCGCCGTCAGGGTGATCCCGTTTTCGGTCACGGCCGTCAGGGTGATGAGGGGCCACTGCTCGAGGTAGAGGGTCTCGCTGTACCGGCCCAGGCAGAGGCGCCCCTCGTACCACTCGTCGTAATCGGCGGCGATGATGCGCCGGGGCGCGATCTCGCTCTCGATCTCGACGGTGGCCGCTTCCAGGGCGAACTGGATCTGCTCGTCGTGCTTGGCGTCGGTGAGATCGCGAAAGGCCAGGCCCTTCGCGATGCCGATATCTACCAGTGGCGTTACCCGGCCTTCCTCCTGTTGTTCTGCTGCGCCGCCTCACGCGCGCGCTTCAAGGCGCTTCTCTCGTAGGCGGCCTGGTCCCACTTGCACCGCGGCTCGAGCTGACCCTGCCCGTTGGGCGTGAGCCCCACGGCACGGTGCCCGGGCAGGACCCACCCGCCGCAGTCGTGGCACGGATGCATGAGTGACACCTTCTCCTCGAGCGCGCGGAGCCTCTTGAGGATCCGCAGCCGCCCGACCAGAAGCGCGAGCCTTCTCATCACCCGCGGTGCACCGTGAAGCCGCATTGATTGATGAGAACCGACGCGCGCACCTCTGGGACTTCCACCAGGCCGCTCTCTGGGATCTCGATCGGCTCGGCGCCGTCGCCCTCTCCGCTGATGCTGCAAACGTGTTGCGGCGCCTTCAGCACCACCATCTTCGGGCCCGACCTTGCGATCTCGGGGGCACTCGCCTCCGGCTCCTGCGTGCTTGCCTTCGTCTTCTTGTTCGCCATGCTCTTTCCTCCTGTTTTGAGGTTGATGCCCGGGGCGGGAGCGATGTGTCCCCGCCCCGGGGAAAGTCGCTTCATGTCGGAAGAACTAGAAGCGGTGGATGTCGTGGATCACTCCCTGCAGCCCAGGCGCGTAACCGGCCAGGGCTCCGTAGAAGCGGATCTCGAACTCCTCGGCCGGCTTGGTGAGGGCGTAGTCGAGGCGCGCGAGGTCCTGGCCCATGTGCATCTGCCAGGCCGCGGGGATCTGGCTGTCCTGGTAGGGCACGCTGTCGATCAGGAAGAGGATCATCCCGCCCGGGAGGTTGGGGTTCTCCTCGATCATGATCTGCTTGGCGTTGCCCACGGGCGCCGGATACCACTGCTGCGTCTGGAACTGCACGCCCCCTGCGGCGGCGTTGTAGACGATGTTGATCCGGTCGTTGGCCACGGACGACAGCTTCTCGTCGATGACTTCTTTCTCCTGGGAGCCAACCAGCATGCGGTCCGGCACGACCTTCGTCCGGTCGTACATGTCGATGAGGGCTTCCTTGATCTCCGGGATCTGGTGACCCACGGCCGCCGACAGCGGGTTGTTCAGGCGCTTCTTGTAGGCGCCTGAGTTCGCCGCGAACAGCTGTGGGACGATCCCGTCGAAGGCCTGCGCGTCGGCCGAAGTGTCGCCGCCGGTGGGGTCCGCTGCGCCCGTGGTGTTCATGTGCGTCATGACCACCTCGGTCTGCGTGACGATGCCCTGCAGCTTCTGGTTGCCGGCACCGGTGGTCGTCGACGCGTAGATCGCGTAGGCGACTGCACCGTTGACCGCGGTCCAGGTCAGGGTCACCTGCCCCGCACCGCCGCCGCCGGTCACCGTCGCTGAGACCTCCGAGGACGCCACGGAGAATCCGACCGACGTGTCGATGGTCGGGACCTCCGTGAAGTTGTACTTGTTGCCTGCGGCTGGACGGGCGATCCTCGAGGCCCTACCCACGGCCTCCATCGTCAGGGCGAAGATGCGGACCCGATAGGTCGCGTCCGCGAGCGCTCCGCCTGAGGCCGCCGCCACCCCCGCTCCTCCGGTGGGTGCTGGCAGCGCCGTGACGTTGCCGCCGATGATGACGAGCTCCTCTTCCCTGAGGGCTCCCAGCAGCAGCAGTGCCTGGGCGCGGGCCTTCGGGTCTTCGAAGTTCTGCCCCGCGATCTTGGCTTCCCAGGTGACGTCTCCCCCGCGGCCGTAGGACTTGTAGTTCACCGCGACGTCGGCGAGCGTGAGGGCGAACTTGTTCGCCTTGGTGCCCTGCGCCGCGAAGAACCTCGAGGTCGGCGTGACCGCGGTGATCTTCTTGTGGTTGGTCCCCTTGCCGGGAACCGTGACGCGTGCGATGGACTGCCGGAACGGCGAGAGCAGCGGCACGAGCAGCTTGGCGGGCACCTCGAGGTTGAACCCCGTGAGGCCCGTTTCCACCGTCACCGTCTCGCCGGCCTTCGACAGTTCCTTGCAGGCGAGCGCCGCCTTGGCGAGCGTCTCCTGCGTGATCTGTTCGAGTCCGTTTACAAGTGTTGTCTCCTTTGCAACTCAGGTTGTGGTTGTCGTTGTCGTTACCTGGGCATCGCCTTCGACGCGAGGTCCAGCGCAATGTCGTGCAGGACCTGGCCGCTGACTTTGCCCTTCATCGCTCCGAGGACCTTCTGGATCGCGTCCGCGTCCATGGGTGTCTCGGCCGCCCCCGGCGTCCCGCCGAGGGTCTTCTCTGCCGGCTGGGCCGGCCTTCCGATCGCTGCCGGTGTGGCTGCGACCTCTGCGATGCGCTTGCCCAGCTCCTCGAGCTTCTTCTGGTGACTCTCGGTTGCCTGCTTCACGGCCGTGTCCACGGTCTTTGTGACCGTCTCCGACAGGCCGTCCTTCAGGGACGCGAGCTGCGCCTTGATGAGCTCGGTGGAACTTGCGAGCGCTTCGTGCACGGACTTCGCGAGGCTGGCCACGTCGACCGTCTTCGCTGCGTCCGGTGATGGCGTGTTGTCTGGATCCGCGGAATCGGCGGCCGGAGGATCGGTAGGTGGAGTCGCCTTGGGATCCGCGGGAGCATCGGCCGGGGGATCCGTCGGGGCGTCCTTCGTCACCTCGGGTGTCGCCGCCTTCGCGGTTCCATCGGACGCCAGCGCCTCGGCGCGGATCTGCCGCGCGGTGTAGGCGGCGTAGTCCAGCTCGTTGAGCGCGTTGATGAGCTCGTGCATCTCGAAGCTGGTCCTGTCCGTCGGCAGCAGCGCGAAGCTGGAGAGGACCTCCTGGAGCTTCGCTTTCACCTCGGCGATGCCCGCGATCGCCACGGCCGCGGGTGCGGCCGCCTCGGCGGGGACGTCGTCTTTCGTGAGCTCGGCGAGCTTCATGAGCGCCGCCTCGATCGGCTTGATCTTCTCGATCCGCGCAGCACCGGCGAACTTGCGCAGCTCCTCGGCACCGTCTGCCTTCACGTGGGAGAACTGCGCGCCGTACATGCACGGGTTGTCGACGAGAGACCCTTCCGCTGGGCGCCCCTCGTAGCGCAGGACCTTGAGCACGTCGTCCTGCCAGGTCTCGACGTAGTCGCCGCCGACCGAAAAGCCGGTGTAGTCGCCGGCGAGGCACTTCTTCCAGTCCTCGTCGTCGGTGACTTTGGCTGCCACCTCGACGCGCTTGAGCTCGTCGTTGAGGACGACCTGCTCGAAGTGTCCGGCCACGTGGGGCTGGTGCATCCGGCGCAGATTGCCCTTGGACTTTCCCTTCGTGATCTGATCGAAGGACTCGGACCACGCCTTGAAGTGGGGTTTCGAGCGCGCGTAATCCATGATCTCGCGGGTCTTGTCGACGACCTCCTCGGCCAGCACGCCGTAGACCATGCGCTGCTGCTCGTCGATCTTCGTGAGGGGGATGAACAGGTGGAGCTTGTTGTTGGTCTTTACCTTCCTACCTCCTGCGGGCCCGTTGCCCGCCTCGAATGTCGTGTCATTTCCCGACGAACCGCGCGCCCCACGTGAAGCCGTCCGACCCGCCGAAGGTGCCGCCGTAGGTCAAGACCAGCCGCAAGTAGCGGCAGGCCAGGTGCTTGTAGATGGCTCTCCACGATCCCGGGACGCTCCCGGGCGTCGCGCCGTTGACCACATTGCGCTTGTTGTCGCGCGTGGTCCCTTCGCCCGATTTCAACTCGTTGTCGTGGTACAGGTCGAACGCCGTCCAGAGAGTGTCGTCGGGCTGATGCTCCGGATCGTCGTCGGTGGTCTGAGCCCAGATCACTGTGCTGATCCCCGAGCCAACCACCAAAGGCATCCTGACCGTCACCGCCCCCTGCCGAAAGCGCCCGACGTCGTACCAGTTGGTGGGGCCCGGAAACAGCGTTGGGTTCTTCAAGCCCAAGTCCACCAGTTCGAAGCTGTCGTCGGTTGTCTTCGGGACGATGATCGGCATGGTTCACTTCCCCACCAGGACGACCGAGAAGCTGAAAGACGGTGTTGTCCCCGAGATGGCCCACACCGCCCGGATCATCTTCGCGGCCAGGTGCTTGTAGAGCGCCAGATACTGGCGCGAAGGGGTTCCGGTGTGGACCGTCGTGCCCGTGATGTTCCGGCGGTTGAGCGCGGCGTCGACTTCACTACCGGAGGCGGCGGTTTTCCCCTGCTGGTCGGATGGCAGGTCGTACCAAGTGAGCCCCTCGTCGTCCGAGCCCTGCAACCAAACGGCGAGGCCTTCGCCGCCACCGAATGTCCCGGAGCCTGCGGTGATGTTGAGGCAGACCTGCGCCATCGTGAGCGATGGGATGGCGACGCCGAAGCCCTGACCGTCCGCCGTGTGGGCGAACAGCCCCTCCAGCTCGATGCGCCTTCCGTCTGCCGATACGCCTACACGGTGCGCCCCCTATTTCCCGGAGATGGCCGCCGAGAAGGTGAAGTTCGGTGTGGTGCCACCAAGGGCCCACTGGAGCCTCACCTTCTCAAACGGCAGATGCTTGTACACCGCCACGTGCTTGCTGACGCCCGTCGCTGCGGAGGTCCCGTTGATGTTCCTGCGATTCGTGTTCGCCGCCAGGTCCGCCGCGGCCGCGTTGCTCGTGAGCTGCTGGTCGTAGGGCACGTCAAACCACTGCTTGGCGAAGCGGTCGTAGCCCTGCAGCCAGAAGTCGGCCGTCGGTGATGTCCCGGAGACCGCCGTGATGTCGATGGTGACGACGGCCATCGAGTGGACGGGAATCGGGACCTCGCCGGCGGGCCCGCCACCTGTGACCGCTCCGGCCTGCTTGAGCTCGTAAACGCGCGCTACACGTCAGGCTCCTTTCTCATAGGGGATGAAGGCCCTCACGCAGTTCGGATGCCCCAGCCGATGCTGGCGCATCTGCGCGATCGTCCAGACCTGGCCGTTGGCGAGCCGGTCGTCCTGGACGATCCCTACGACCAGCTCTGGATCGTCTGCGGTGTCGTCGTGTCCTTCGGGGAGACACCCGCCCCCGTCGAGGACCTCCACGTGTTCCTGCCCCGCCGCCGCGTAGACGTCCGCAGCACCCTCGTTGTAGGCAAAGCCGGTCTCGGTGCGCGCGATGCGCTCCGCGCGGCCAGGGGTGATCGTCCCGTCGACGAGCGCCACGGCCAGCTTGTCGGTCGACCAGCCCTCAGCGATCGCGGTGGTCACCTTGGCGCGGATGTCCTCCATGAGCTTCTGGGGGATCTCAACAACGAGCTCGCCGGCGCGCTGCTTCGCGTAGGCCACGGCCTGTTCGGGGAGCGAGTCGAGACTGAAGTCAAAGCCGCCGATCGCGATCGTGTCGTCGGAGCCGGCCTTCACCGCGCGCTGCAGCGCCGCGGTCATGTCCTCGATGAGGTCGTCCATCGAGAGATCGACGTCGGCGAGCTTCTTGTGCATCCGCCCGGGCCACAGCCGCGCGAGCTTCCCGGTGATGGTCTCTTCGGGCAGCTCCTCGAGAGCGCCTGCGACGAGAGCGTCCCGGTGATCCCCGATCCAGCGTGCGACGAGGCTGCGCACGCTCTGCGCTGGTCCCTCGAGCGACGCCGGCGGCACCTCCTGGAAGTCGAGCTTGCCCAGGTCAAACAGAGCGCGCACCTTCTCCGGCGCCGGGATGACGCCCAGGTCCGGCCGGTAGAGCCGGCGCAGGCCTACCTCGATGCGGGCGCGATCGCGGACAGGAAGTGCAGACGTCTGGAACTTGCGCATCGGGCGGCCGCGCTCGACCCGGGTCATGGCGAAGGAGCGCCACCGCGCGAGCTCGCGCTCGGGCGTGTCCCCGAATAGGGCGACGTCGGCGTCGGAATCCGTGTCGTCCTTCGCCTGCTTCGGTTCGGCCTTCGTGGGGGGCGTCTCGCCGGTGGGAGGTCCCGGCGCCGCGCCGATCGGTGTTTTCTCGATGACGACGTACTCGGCGCCCAAGGCGCCGCCCACCGACGGCAGGCCCAGGCTCGCGCGCAGCTCGTCGCGCGTCATGAAGGGGACCTCCAGGAAGGCGCGCTGGATGAGTCCCGGATCGATGCGGGCCTGATCCTGCTGCTCGGCGGCTTCCTTCTGCGCCAGGAGATCCTGCAGGAACACGGGCCCCGTGGGGGTCATGACGAAGGCGGGGACCTCCTCCTCGCCTTCGGGGCTCGCTTCGCCGATCTCCTTGCGGACCGACTCGACGGAGCGCACGCCGGCGTTGATGTAGGCGACGTTGCGCTGGTAGACCGTGGCCGGGTCCTCGGTCTCGTCCGCGCCGAAGTGCGCCTCGATGTCGGGGCTCTCCAGGGGGCCCGCGATGTAGTCGTTCATCGCGTCCTCGAGGAACTCCGCCAAGGGCCTGACGCCGCTCTCGATCGCGGAGACCTCCTGCATCTCGGCGGTGGCGCGGTTCATGATCTTCGCGATCGGCATGGGCGAGACGCCGAAGGCCCAAGAAATCACGCGCCCCAGCCACTCCTGAAACTCGTAGTCCCACTGGCGCGCCTTGGTGTCGTGGAACTCTCCGGAGGGGACGAACCGGAGCCGCCGGCGGGCGTCGTCGCGCCCCTCCAGCATCGTGTCGAAGTTCTCCTGGTACGTGTTGATCTGCTGCTGGGACCACTGCGCGGTGATGGAGAACAGCCCCTCGGGGATCGTCCCGGAGGTGAAGTAGGCCAGGTCGTAGAGCTGCGACCGCAGCGCGATGTTGACGGTGATGAGCACCCACTCGGTGGGCGAGCGGCCGTAGGGGCTGTCCGGCGAGAGATTCCTCGGCAGGTACCACAGCCGGCCCAGCTCGAAGTGCGTCTCGACGATCCCGTGGATGACCTGGTAGAAGGCGGTCGCCGGCGGAAGGGGCGGCGCGCCCAGTACGTCGACGAGCGGGACGATGGTCGCGCCGTCGAGCTGGCGCAGTCCGTAGGGGTTGCCCGCAGGGTCGGTGAAGCTCCCGCCGCGGTCGTGCAGCGGATAGAGCGTCAGGGCGTCGGTGACGAGGACCTCCTCGAGGACCTTCCCGAGCCACCGCCGGAACTTCAGCCGCGCCGATGGATCCGGGTTGTCGACCCAGGCCTTCGCGCGCTCGAGGCGCTTCTTCAGATCGGGCGTCTCGGCAACGCCTTCTCTGGCCGCCACCTCGACGGACATGCCGAGGACCTGGCCCTTGACGTCCTGGATGGCGATGCGGACCAGGTCGGAGCTGGCGAGCGCGCGCAGCTGCTGGAACGCGGTGAGGCGCTTGCCCCCCCAGTCGCGCGGACGGGTGCGCAGGTTCTGGGAGATGGGCGGCTCGAGGGTGCGCGGAGGCGCCCCCGGCGGGAGCGTGGCGCGCTGGGGATCCCCGGGCCCGAAGGCTCTCTCGCCCGGGCGGAGGCCCTCGACGCGCAGGGGCCGGCCGTCGGCGCCAACCAGCAGCGGGACGCGGTCGTCGATGCGCTCGACGTTGACGACGTTGGGCGGGAGACGGTCTACATGAGGTCGTCCCCCCGTGCGATATCGCTGGCGGTACTACGTGGACGTCGTGCTGTGTCTACCGCGCCCCCGCTACCATGCCGGGCCTGCTGATGCGATCGCGAAACGGGAACACGAGGCCCGGCCAGGGCTTGCTGATGTCCCGCACCATGTTGACGTTGATGGGCGCCACGAACGCGCGTTCATCTTCCGAGGCCGCGAGCAGCGCGAGCAGCTCGTCGTCGAAGACGCCGATGACCTCGAGGTGTTCGTCACAAATACCCACGATGAATAGCCCGCGCACTACGAGGACCTCCTGGGCGGGTCGATCACCTCAACGGCGATCAACCTGGTGGGCGGCTGCTGCTGGTACATCTCGCGCATCACTTTCGCGCGGCCCTCGTCGGCCGCCGCCTGCTTGAAGGGGAGCGGCTGACAGCGGAACCATACGGCGACCACGGTGCCGGTGGCGTCGACCTCGACGTCCAGGTGCTCGGAGCCGTGGATGGTGCCGTCACGGCCGTAGAGGCGCGGCGTGGGGTCTACTCGGACCTCCGTCGCGTGAGCTCATCGAGCATCCTGACGATCGCGCGCGCCTCGGGGGAGTCGGCATTGAACTTGCCTTCCTCCATCCGCGGGATCTCGCGCAGCATCATCAGGTCGCTGCGGGAGAAGCTGAATCTGATCGCCATGCGATAACTCGCCGAATCCCGGTAGACGTTGACCTCGGGACCAGGCCCCAGCTCGCTGGCGACGGGCGCACCCCTGAGCGAGACCAGCGAGACGTCGTTGGCCAGATCGTCGCAGGCAATCAGGCGCCTGCGGATGGGCTCGGGGGTGGGCGTTCGCTTCGTCTCGCTCACGCTCTTCCCTCCCTCACAGCCTGGGCCTTCTTCGCCACGTGCGCGAAGATCGCCGCGTCTTCCATCTGCATCGCCCGGTGGAGATACGTCAGCGCCTTCACCCCGTCGATGTGAGCGTCCGACGATCCGCGCCCTGTGGGCTTGGTGATCCGCATCAGATCGTGGCGGGCGATCTCGTAGCGGGTGTGGCGGGCCTGCTGCTGGATCTCCCGGAGGATCTCGTCCGCCGCAGGGTCGCCTCTCCAGAAGCGCACCCGGCCCGTGTTCACGCGGGCGAGCAGGTCATAGCAATCCTCGGAGACCGTGGCGTCTGTCGCCTTGTACGCCTGGACGCAGGGATAGGCGCGGTTGACGGCGCCGGCGACGGCTTCGCCGACTCCGCGCGCGTCGATGCAGCCGCCGGAGATCCCCCAATGCCGGCACAGGTCGATGAGCTCGGGGGCGACGGCCATGTGGTCCCGGCCCGTCCACCAATGGCCGTCGACCACCCGAACCTCGGGGTAGGGCTCCACCCCCGCAGATGGATCCCACTCCCCGATCCATGCGACGAGCGAGTCCCTGCCCGGTTCCTGCTCGCGCACGAGCTCGTCGGGAAGATCGACTTCCGACTCCCCGCCGATGTCGAGGATGAGGACGTACAGCATCCCGTCGCGCGGGGCGCTTAGCCTGGGATGCTCGCCGGCAAACAGCGCCCGGCGCTGCGTGTCGCTGAGATAGGCCCCCAGCGCCTCGACGTCGAGGAGCCGGTACTGGGTCATGATCCAAGGGTGCTCGGCGCCGAGCTTCGCGACGCGGCCGGCGTAATGGGCGGCGTAGGCCGCAGATAACTCACACCACACGTCCGCGGGGAACTCGAGGAGCCGGTCAGTACCGCGGTTGCGGTCGACGTACTCGAAGAGCAGGTCCTGCTTGTCGGCGCCGACACCCCACAGGACGATGGGAGCGTTGGTGGACGCCGTGAACGGCGCGAGGTCCTCTTCGAACTTGCCGGCGTCGATCTTGTGGGCCTCGTCGAGGCTCAGCCCCAGGGTGGCGGAGGCTCCCACCACGCGCGCGGTGCGATGGGCGGAGAGAAACTGCACCTCCGCGTGGCCAACCTGGACCCTCCCCCCTTCTTTCTTCTTCCACCGGCCGGCGAGCAGTGGGTCGCTGGCCAGGAACTTGTCGAGGCGCGCCTTGCTGTTGACCAGCTGGGGATCCTTGGTGGGCGCCATCCGGATCCAGCGCGAGCCGGGGATGCCGCGGAAAACGGTCAGCAACCTAGCCTCGAGTTGGGCCTCGGTCTCGTTCTTGCCCCCCTGACGTGCGAAACGGACGGTGATGACCTCTCCTGTCCTGTCGCGCACCGCCTGCTCGATCCTGCGGATGACTTGGAGCTGCGGCCAGGGCAGATCGGATTGACGCTCGTGGGTCTGCAGCGGCCGGCCCAGCTCGCGCTCCAGCACGGCGTCGGCCGCGCCGAAGCACAGGTACCGGTGGTAGGCGGGATCGCGGATCGCGGCGAGGCGGTCTACTTGGACCCCTTGGTGGCTTGTGACGAGTGGGCAGGCTCCGTGGACGAGGAGCCCGAGTCCGCAGACGGCGAGGACGAGCCAGGCCGTGACTTCCGCGCTCGCTTCGGAGAGCCGGATCTTGCCTTTCCGAGGTTCACCCATTCGCGATACTCCTGCATGGGTTCATCTGTCCCCCCTGGTTCCGTGAGCTTCTCGCGGGCGAGCTCAAGGCGCCGGACCCGATCCGCGAGCTCCCCAACGGTGTCGAGGTAGGATCGGACGCGGACGGTCTTGTGCGCGCGGGTGGTCTTGTTCGCCGACTTCGTCGTGATGGTCTCGGCGAGACCGCCGCTCTTGCTCCCCCACTGGTTTCGGATGGCCCAGGCGAGGAGCGCCTTGACCACGCGGATCTCGTCGTCGAGACTCCCGACCGTCGCGGCGGCATAGTCCTCGGAGGTCTCCCGATCCTTGATGTGGCGCGCGTAGATGCCGTGCTTCTGTGGCCGGCCCTGGGCCTCGGCGATGTCCCGGAGGCGCTGCTGCTTGGCCTGCTCGTTCGCCCCCCCGTGCATCCGGCAGCGCCGGGCGCCGGCAAGGGGCCAGCTGCGGCAGCCCTTGCCGCCGCGGCGTCGAGATCTCGCGCCGCATCGACGGCGTACCTCAGAGCCTCCAGGCGCTGTTCACTCACGGCCCCTGCCTCTGCGGCTCGGGAAGACCGCACGCTCTGCTGAGCCGACTCAGCGGGATCCCTGCGAGCTCCTCGATCTCGGCCTCCGCCGCTTCCCTGTCCTCGGCGGCCTCGGGGGGCAGGTCCTCGGGGAAGATGGTCCGCTCTCCGCTGAGTGCGACGGGGGGCTGCGTCCTGCCACCCCAGACCTGGAGCCACACGCGGCCGAAGAAGAGGATCGCGAGCCGCTCGCGCCACGACACCTGCCAGCAGCTCACGCACTGGGTGCCGCCCCGGTAGACGGGCAGCTCACCACACTCGGGCATGCCAGGGGGCGCCGTCAGGGTGAGGTTCGCCTGGGGGAAGGTCGTCGGCGTCACCGCTTGCGCGTCCTTTCGTCCTGGCCAGAGACCAGGCGGCTGAGCATGTACCGCACGAGCGCCCGGCACTCCTTCTCATCCGGGAACACGAAGTCGACACCCTCCACGCGTCCGGTGGTCTTCGCCATGTGGTTGGCGACGGCCTGGCGCGAGAACGTGCACAGGTCCTGCGTGCGGTCGGCTCTCAGCCCCAGCGCGTCGCACTTGCCGTAGCGGTCGCACAGTTTCGCCAGGTGGACCAGCTTCGGGGTCTGCCGGAATTCGTCGAGCCCATCCGGCGTGATGACGTGGATGAGGCCGTGGGCGCGCAACAGCTCGAGGTCCTCATCGAGCCCATCGAACACAAGCGGTGAGTCCGCCGGCTCGGCGGCGATCCTCCCGGGTGAGATCCCGAAGTTGTCCCCCGGCATGTGGCACGTGCCGCACGCGCGGCCGTTGCCTCCGAAGGGTGTCTCCTCGCGCTTGCCCTCGCAGACGAAGACGCCCTTGCGCAGGGTCGCGCGATCGTCCACACCCTCCTTGTCGCAGCCCGCGAAGAGCCTCTGACCGGTGCGGGCCTGGCGGCCGACGCAGGCGAGGGCGAGCGTCGCGCAGAGAAGCACCGCGACGCAGGGGATGAGGCGCCGCGGGCTGCTCACGCCGGCTCCGTCGGACACCGGACGGCGTCTGTGAGCTCCCGCGCGAGACGGACGACGGCTTCGGTGTCGAACTCTGGGGAGCTCTGCCGCATCTGCCTCAGGCGGTCAGCGAGCTGCGATTCGAGCTGCTCGGGAATGTCGACGAGCACGACGGGCAGGTTGGCGAGGGCTCGGGCCTCGGCCCACAGGATCCGGGCCTGGCCTTCGAGCACGTGCTCGGTGCCGGCCGCCAGCACGATCGGTTCGATGAGGCCTCCCGCGACAACGGCCAGCCGCACCCCCCCGGCGCGCGCCATCTCGCGGTATTCGGCGGAAGCAGGATCGAGCGAGGCGACCAGCTTGTGGACGGGGCGCCGCTCGAGCTTCAGCCCACCGGGCAGCTCCCCTCTCAACGCATGGGCCAGGACGCGCGTGGTCATTGCCTCTCGTTGGTAGCGGGCCGGGGAATCGAACCCCGCCCTGTGGGATGTAAACCCACCAAGCTCGCCAGTGCTCCAGCCCGCAGCCCCGATCCGTTGGGCCGGGATGCGGGAGTGGGCCCCGGGCGCCCTGTCATCGCTGATTCGCCCGGGGTCCTGGTCCTTCTCAACAATGGGAACGTGTAGGCCCGCACGCGCGGCGATCAAGGGATCGCCCCACGCGGGACGCTACCGGTGGTGTTGCGGCGCTACGGGTGGTGTCGAAAAGACACGCTCGGGGAGCTGGTGGGTGGTGAAGCGGTGCGCGCACGCGCGGCACGCTCGCCGGCGTCGGGTCATCTCGCCTTTTGGCGGTGGCCAGGCTCGTGACTCGATGACGCGGGAGTCACGCTTCCCGCAGCTGGGACAGGGCGGGGCGCGCATGGGGTCACGGCCGGCTCATCATCTGCGGCCGCTCCCCTCAGTCTCGAAGTTGTAGAGCCCGCCGTTGTCGCGGTAGTCGTTCACCAGGAGCCGGATCGCCCGGCTGAAGGTGAAGCTGGTCACGCGCGCGTCCAGCTCACCCAGGCCGGCCTTGCCGGCGAAGCTGTAGAGCGCAGCCCTGGCGGCCGCCTCGATCTCCGAGGGCGCGATGTCATTCGCCGGACGCTCGCCGACGTGCCGCACGATGGCCGACTTCACCCTGCTGCTGATGGTCGTCTCCGGGTTCGCGTGCGTGGAGTAGAGCCGCTCGATGTCCTCGATGGCGAACTCCACGGCAAAGCTGATGGTCAGGACCTTCCCGTCGCGGGTGGTGAGCGTCACCCCGCTCTCGCACAACGTCCTGACCCTGGCGCTCTGGACGTAGATCCGGTCGAGCCCGGGTATCCGGAACCGCACGCCCGGGTGGAGCACGGTGGCTCTCTTGCCCATGCGGACGCGCAGCCCCATCTCCCAGGGGGCGATGACGACCCATAGGGCGAGGCCTCGCCCGAGAGCGCTCATGGCCTGGGTGAGCCAGGTCAAGGCGTCTCCCCTCGTGAGGCGCGGAAGTCCATCTCGCGCGCGAGTTCATCCCAGGTATGCTCGGGGGTGAGCGGGTCTCGGAGGATCTCGCGCTCCTCCTCGAGCAGCTCTTTGGCGAACACCGTCCGGATCAGTTCGCCGGAAAACGATCGGACCTGCTGCCCGTCACAGCGACAGCACAGGCGCCTCGCCCGTGGCGGCGCGTGGTTGCAGTGCTCGTAGCCGGCAGCGCGGCTGCGTCCCGTGACGAGACAGACCCTGCCAGCCATGGGGCAGGCCCGCATCAGTTCCACCGGTTCCCGTAGGGGCCGCGCGGATCGAGGTTGGCCGATCGATAGGCTGCGCGCACCAGTGAGCGGTGACCGCAGGGCTCACTCTCCGGATCCGCGGTACAGCATGGGTTGCCAACACCCGCGCGCAGGAACCCCACCTCGGAACGTTCGGCGGAATCGGGGCGGTGGCGCGCCTTGAACTCCGCCGGCGGCGGTGGGGCGTCCTGGACTCCAGAGCCAGGGCGGCGAGCCGCCAACGAGTACTCCTCGAGGAGGCCGCAGGGCCGGACAGGGCCAGCCCGCTCTCCAGGGGGGTGAGTATAGGGCTCCCAACGTGCTGGATCTACGGGGGATACTATCGGACGGTGGGAAGGGGCTTGCAGTTCCCCGCCGGGTCGCCCTGGTTGGGGGGCATCGCCGGCGGGGAACGTCAGGTCAGCAGTCTGCCGGTGGCGAGCAGTCCTGCACGTCGATGTCTTCCATGCTCACCGACGGGGTCGTGAACGGGTCGAAGAAGATCTTCGCCCTGTCCGATGCCAGCCCGACGAACGTCGCGATCACCAGCCCCGCTCCGAGCCACACTCCGATCCTCATTTGCACTCACCTCCTTTCACCTCTGTCGAACATCTGAAGGCCTGCCCCCTCGCGGTCCACTTCGGGCCCGCATCGCCCCTCGACCGCTTGTCGTACTGGACCAGGTGCACGGTGTCGGCGCCCTTCTCTTTCGTGCGGGAGGCGAGCTCGTGCAGCGCCACGACCATCGACTCGGTCGAGGCGCCCTCAATGGGCCTCTTGCGCACCAGCTCGCACGTGGGCGCGGGTGCCGCGGGCAGGTAGATCGAGACGCCGTCGACAACGCAGGCAGCGTCGGTGTTGGGCGGGGTCGCGTACCACGCCGGGCAGAGATCGCTGGTGGTGGGAGCGGGAGCCGCGGATACGAGCAGGGCGAGAAGAACTCCGATCATCGTGAGGCCTCCATGATGCCGGACAGCAGGGCCAGGGCGATGCGGACCTGGTAGACGAGCTGGACCTGCTGCATCTCGGCGCAGAAGGAGCATATCCGCGGGTCGACGTCGTCCCAGGCGCAAACCGACGGACCCTCGGGCAAGGTGATGACGCAGGCCTCGTCCTCGGTGCAGCCGCAGAGCCGGCAATGCATGGGGGTTTCCTTCACGAGAACAGCCCCTCGGCCGCGCGCACCTGGCGCGGCCCGGTTTCCACGACCAACCGTCGCGCCTTCAGCCTTTGCAGATACGTGTCCCGGCTCGAGCGCTTGTAGCCCGTCGTCTCCGAGATCGCCTCCCGATCCACCGGGTTCGGCCAAGCTGTGATCACCATCTCGAACACGCGGCGCTCCCCGCCCGGGAGCTTCCCCATCCAATGCTCGCGCAGCGCGTCTCCCGTGGGTAGCGGCTCGAACTCAGGCCCGAGAGCACCGAGGCCCGCCTCTGTCGTGCGGATGAGATCCGCGGACGTGTCCACGAGGCCAGCGGCCGACAGCCGCTGCAGGTAGGTGTCGCGCGAGGACCTCTTGTATCCGGTGAGCACGGTGAGCTGCGTGCGGTCGACGCCCTCGGAGTGCTGCGCGATCGCCACGAGGATCTTCCGCTCGCCGCGGTTCAGGTCCGAGCCGTTGCTCGAGGAGGACGTCTCCTGGCGTCTCGTCGCCGGCACGGCGTGCGGTGGTGCAGACGTCTGGGGTGTGGGGGTGTGCACAGCCGGGGCGGTGGCCGCCGCTCGAATGGTCTTCCGGAGCAGGCCGACTTCCATGACGAGGACCTGCTGCGCCTGGTTCATCCGATCGCGCGAGGCCTCGACCTTCTGGAGCGCACCCTCCAGGCGCGCGAGCTGAGAGTCCTTCAGTATCGGGACCTCGACGCGCTTGACCTTCTCGACGGGGGCGGCCACCGTCGGGCGAGCACGCAGCTCCCGCTTCAGCTGCTGGAGCTCCGCCTTCAGCTCCTGGATGGTCTTCTGCCGTTGCTCGGCCTCAGCAGGCAGATCCGCCAGCTTGGGCAGCAGCGCCCGCACCTTGGCCGTCGCCGGCGGGGCGACGGTGGCGAGACGCGCGCCGGCTTTCGGATGCGTCGTCTTCACCGACCCGGTGCGAACTGACACGACCTCGCCCGAGAGCGCGGGCCCGAAGGCAAAGAACGACCCGGGCTCCAGCTTCCGCAGCTCGGCGAGCCGGTCCTTCGCGAAGCCCAGCTCGGCGCCGGCGCGCTTCATGTCGACGTCGAGGCCTGTCCGCCCGATGAGCTTGTTGTTCGCCTCGGCCGCGGCGTCCTTCCTCAGCTTCGCCAGTCTCTGCGTCGCAAGGATCCCGCAGAACCCCCGCTTGCGGCCGCGTGTCATCAGGTCAACGACGGCCGCGGCGCTCTCGGCCTCTCCTTCCCCTTTCTCCGGGCAGAAGACATGCGCCTCGTCGACGACGACCAGGGCAGGGTGCCACAGCTTCTTCGGTGCATCGACGAGGGTCTCGAGGAAGTGCCGGACGAACGTGATGCGCTCGTGCGCCTTGAGCTCGTAGATGTCGAGGATCGCCGAGGCCCCCAGCTCGAGGAGCCGCTCGGCCAGCAGCCTCGCGCTTCTGGGATCTGCCGCGGTGTCTCCGCCGGCGCGGGCGGCGAGCACGTAGTCGAATCGCTCGCGCAGGCTGGAGAACTCCCCTTCAGGATCGATCACCAGGTGCTGCACGGCGCCGTGTGTCTGCTCGAGGAGACGTCGCAGACACCACGACTTGCCCCCTCCGCTGTTCGCCTGGATGAGCAGGCGCGTGTCGACGAGCACCGAGAGAGCGCACTCGATCGGCCCGCTCTGGCTCCGCCCCAGGAGAAAGCGACGACTCACGTCCGCGCCTCGTCGCCCCCGTTGGGCTGTTCGGCGATCGGCAGCTGGTCCTGGCGCTCGTGCTCCTCCATCGGCCGCGACTTCAGGATGTCGTTGGTCACCGGGTGGCGGTAGTTCACCACGCCGTCGATGTAGTCCATGTCGATCGCGGCCTCGATCGATACGTCCTCCTTGCCAGAGTTGACGATCGCCGCAATCTCCTTCAGGCGAAGGTCGTGACCATCGATCAGATTCGTGTAGTGATCGCGCGCCCCCTTGAGCTTCTCCTTCAGCGCCTGGTTGTCTGTGTTGAGCGCCGCCTGTTCCTTGCACAGCTCCTCGTACCGGTGGGGCGTCAGGTCGATCGTGACGGTCACCGACGTCGTTCTCTCGCTCATGCACCGGCCCTCCCTGAAAGCCCGCGTTGCATCTGCACGCGGGCGGCGTAGTAGATCCACCAGGCGTCCGCCTCGTCCGACGTCGCCGGCACTCTCCCGAACTGCCGCTCGGCGCAGCGCATCATCGCCGCCTTGTCCGCGCCCCCGCTTCCCGTCGCGATCACCTTGAGCTGCTGGTTGTCGATCTCGATTGCGACCAGGACCTGGCGCGCCGCGATCGCGGACAGGATCGCGACGTACCCGTGGTGGTAGCGGGTGGCCGCGGCTCCCCGATGAAAGGCTCGCTCCCAGGCCAGCGCCACCGTCTGCGGGAAGCGCCTGAGGGTTTCCTTCACGAGGTCTTCGAGACTCGCGAACCGCCAGCCGACGTGGCCGGCGGTGGTGAGATGGTGACAGCCCCACGCGAGTAGGCCCGATGCACCGGCGCCGTAGTCCCCCACGGCCCAGCCGGTGCTGGCGGCCGGGTCTATCGCGATGATCGTGGGGAGCACGTTCACGCCTCCCCTGCCGGCCCGTATTCTTCGCCCCTGAGCCCGTAGAGACTCGCGACGGCGTTGCGCACCGTGAGGTTCTGCGCCTCTCCGTACTCTCCATCGCCGAGCAGTGGTCGGCACTGCGGGTGCACGCCCATGAGGTAACGCCGGCGCGTGCCGTCCGGCTCCGGTGTGGAGTTGGCGACGTCGACGAACAGCAGCGGCTCTCCCGGCAGGTTCAGCCGCAGGAGTCTGCCGTCGCGGACACCAAAGGGGACCGTCGAGTCGTCGGCCGTGACCGAGTCTAGGACCTCGGCAACCGCGCGGAGCTTCTCGAGTCCCCCACGCTCGATCATCACGCGCCGTACCTCGGTGTTGGTCTCCTCGATGATGTCCTTCACGGTGATGGAGTCGGGCTGCATCACGACGGGGGCAGGGACGAACACCCCGTGCCAGAAGTAGAGCGGCTCGACGTCGGACTCCACGGCCGGGCCATCCTCGCGGTGCAGACGGCGACGGGGACCGATCTCCTCAGTGAAGACGCGGGGCTTGCGCGCCCAATAGAGCGTGTCGTCGGTCCAGTGCAGCAGCCAGCATCCAGAGAGATACGCCTCGTACACGGGGCGCGACCA